>Ga0156052_118_pt1 | contig 7116 bp, 6 predicted proteins | sample RifCSPlowO2_02_FD_107705 | JGI IMG/M metagenome (GOLD analysis project Ga0156052, IMG submission 107705) | Candidatus Colwellbacteria bacterium RIFCSPLOWO2_02_FULL_44_20b | reverse complement strand
TTGTAGCTACCTATATCGCGGGCTCCTGCTTTTAGAAGCGTTTCGTACCGGCGTTCCATTTCTTGGATCGCCCATTTTAGGACACCGATCGCTTTTTTGTTTTCATTCACGACTGAGGTGATGAGATGGGGGATACCCTCGTAGATAGAAAGCTCTACTCGCTTCGGATCAATCAAGACAAGGCGTAGTGTTTCCGGAGAATTTTTGAAAAGGAGAGAAACGATAAGGGAATGAATCGCGATACTTTTACCGCTTCCTGTTGCGCCGGCTATCAAGAGGTGCGGCATTTTGTCGATGCGGCCCATAATCGGATCACCGCCAACATCACGACCGAGGGGAAAGCCGAGCTGTCCTGAGTTTAAAAATTCTCCGTACGTTATCATATTACCAAGGCGGACGATGCTCGCAGTTTTATTTGGAATCTCGATACCAACAAGCGATTTTCCCGGGATCGGGGCCTCAATGCGGATCGGGTGAGCGGCGAGGGCAAGGGCAAGATCTTGATTTAAGGCGGTGATGCGCGCGAGTTTTACTCCTTCAGCGGGTTTTAATGTATAGCGTGTAACCTTCGGACCAATTGTTATTTCGCCCATCTCAACCTGAATACCAAAACTTTCAAGGGTTCGCTTAATGATGTTCGCGTTTGCCCGCAGATCTCCCGCGCCTGGTTTTTCAGTCGCGGTTACGAGCATATCAAACGGTGGCGCCACGTAGTTTTTAAATTTTTTGATTTTAACTTTTTCTCCTCCGGATGTTTTTATGGGTGTTTCTTTTTCTTTATCCTCTTTTTCTTCGGGTGCCGCGGGCTCTTCTTTCTCGTCTTTTATTTCTTCCTTTTCTATGGCTTCACCGGGCATAATAATTTTTGGTTCGGGGACTTCATCTTCTTCCTTTTCTTTTGAGGAAGGAAGGCATTGTCAGGCGGAATGGCTTATTAAGGGCTGTTAGGAGGCCGCCGATCGCGATTGTTGCTGTTATCACAATTGAGGCGGCGTACCCGAACGGAACCTCAAGACTTCCTAAGACATTACCTGCAAATCCAGCTTTTCCAGGGGTAATAATATCAAGCAACCCAAGACCCGCGGCTATCACGATCACGATTCCGATAAGCGTTATACCAAGGAAGCGCCGTTCTTTTGAAAAGAGAAGACTTACCGCGACGATAATGAAAATTGTGGGGAGTATATGATAGCCGATACCAAAGACCTTACTCAACCAACTATATGTAGTTTCACCCACGGGCCCGGCTTTGCCGATGCTACTTAAAATAAGAATCAGGCCGATACCGAAAAGCGATATCGCGAGGATGCTTTTTTTTGTATCCGGGTGCAGACGTTCTGTTTCTTTGTCTTCACGCGGTTTTTTACTGGTTGGTTTCATTTTTTATTACCCCTCTATCTTAGCAGTAGCGGGCAGAATATAGAATATGGGAAGGGAAGAAAATTAGGAGGTAAGAGATGGGATGCTGGGGGAAGAGGACAGAGCACAGGTTTTCGTTTATTATGGTTTTATGGCTTCGATTTTTCGAGCGTATGATGTCCGAGGGCGATATCCATCCGAGATTAATGAACGGATTGTTTCTGATATAGCGCATGGACTTACACATTTTTTTCCGCAGGGAGCGCTTCTTGTAGGACACGATGCGCGGCTTAGTTCTCCGAAACTCTACCGCGCGGTTCTCCAGGGGCTTTCAGCACGAAGCAAGGTTCTTCCTATAGGAATCGCGACAACGCCGATGTTTTACTTTCTCGTGAACCATCTTAAGGGTGTCGGTGGGATTATGGTTACTGCTTCTCACAACCCGAAGGAATTCAACGGACTTAAGGTAGTGCGGGCGGGTGCGATGCCTGTGAATGGGCGCGAGATTCACGCATTTCTTTCCAAGCATCCACAAAAAACTTTAGTAATCTCACGAAAAGCCTCAGGAAAACTTCGCCGAGATTTTATCGGTCTTTACGCTCGGTTTCTCCAGCGATTCATTAAGGTTTCTTCGCCTTTAACCGTTGTTTTTGATTCTTCTAATGGAACCACGGGACTTGTTCTTAAGCGTCTTTTTCGGAAGCGCGGTATTCAAGCTTTATTTTTAAACGCTGTTCTTAACGGACAATTTCCGGGCCACGGACCAAATCCTCTTAAGGGGAACGCGACTATGGATGCGCGCCGCGCAGTTCTAAAGCATAACGCTGATCTTGGTGTTGTTTTTGACGCGGATGGCGATCGAGTTGCTTTTGTTGACGAGCATGGGCGGCGGGTTGATTCGGATTACATCGTTTATCTTCTTACGACACGCTTTAAACCACCATATGTTATTGACGTTGCGGAAGGTAGGGCGCCTCTTCAATGGATATCGCATAACATTCACCTCATTGAATCGCGGGTTGGTTATTTTTTCATCAAGCGGCTTATGAAGGAGAAAAAAGTCGAGTTCGCCGCCGAGCACTCAGGACATTATTATTACAAAGATTTTTTTTACAGCGAATCGGGAATTCTCACGGCACTCTTCGTTATCAACGAACTGTCCCGCCTTAAGGAACAGGGGATGAGTTTAGGGGATTGGCTTTCGACTTTGCCGAAACACTACACGAGTCGGGAACATCAATTTCGTATTGATGATTTTCACGTGCTTGTACAGAGGCTTGAGCGGCATTATGGAAAAAAAGCAGAACATATTTCGCACAAGGATGGGCTTACGGTTACGTTTCCAGATTTTTGGTTCAATGTCCGCCTTTCAAATACAGAGTCGCTCGCGCGCCTTAATGTTGAGGCGAAGACACGAAGAACTCTTCAGCGCGCGTTGACAATGCTTCAACGTGAGATTAAGGTAGAAAAACCTTGAATTCCTCAGTCTTACAATCAATTCATAAAGAAATCTTATTCAACGCCCCGCTCGGTCGGAAGCTTCCTATTTCTGAAGTAGCATCGGCGGTACGCGCTTTTATGGATGTCGCGCCTGAGCGAGCATACACGATTATTATCGGAACAGACTCAATGATTTATGATAAACGGCATGCTGATTTTGTGACCGCGGTCGTCGTGCATCGGGTCGGAAACGGCGGCACGTATTTTTGGCGGCGAGTTGATTTTCATCACTATTACACGCTTCGAGACAGGATGCTTCAAGAAGTTTTAACTTCTCTCCAGACCGCGCAAGAACTTCTTCTTATATTACGAGCTATGGATTTGCCACACTTTGATTTTGAGATTCATGTTGATATCGGAGAGAATGGCGAAACGCGTTCGATGATCCAAGAAGTGACGGGTATGGTGCGGGCGTACAATTTTGCTGTTAAAACGAAACCCGAAAGCTATGCCGCATCGAAAGTTGCGGATCGGCATACTTGAACTAGTAAGTAGTACGTAGAAAGTAGAATGTAATAGGATTACCGATTATGAAGGACAGAATTGTTTTTGATATTGAAACTAAAAATACGTTTGCAGACGTTGGGGGAAAGGAAAACCTTAAAAACCTCGATGTTTCAGTTGTCTGTGCTTATTCATATAATCAAAACGCTTATTTAACTTTTTGGGAAAAAGATCTTGAGGCTCTTGGTAAAGTTTTGCAGGATGCCGGGCTTTTGATCGGTTTTAGCATCAACCGTTTTGACGTTCCTGTTCTTGAAAAATATTTTCCTTTTAATATTAATGTTTTGTATCGGCTTGATCTTCTTGAAGAGATCGAGTTGTCGTGCGGACACAGGATCAGTCTTGATCTTCTTGCGAAGGCGAATCTTGGAGGAGTAGGGAAGACAAGTCACGGGCTTGAAGCGATTCACTTCTACGCTTCGGGAGACCTGAAATCGCTTGAAGAATACTGTCGGAACGACGTTAAGATCACGAAGGACCTCTATGATCTCGCGGAACGGCAAGGTTATCTTTTGCTTCCCAAGCGGAACAGCAATGAATTCGAGAAGGTAGCGCTTGATTGGAAAGGACGATTTGATTTACCAGCAACCTTGTTTTAATATTTTTAGACTAAGATGATTCTTGAAAGCCCGATAATTTTTATCGTGTTTACACCAATGGCTTTCGCAGTTGTCGCGTCGAGCGCGACTGCCGCCCGCTCCTAGCGGGCTTCACTTCTTACAATTTAATTCCGCGCTTCCTCATATTATTAAGAGTTTTTAACGCGCTATTTGTTTTTTATTCGCTATGAAAAAAATATACCTTGATTACGCGGCTTCAACGCCGACTCATAAGGATGTTTTAAAGGTTATGGAGCCTTATTTCTCGACATATTACGGAAATCCAGGATCGCTTCATTCGTTTGGCCAAGAAGCCCTCGCGGCTCTTGATGGAAGTCGCGAAATAATTGCCGAGGCGCTTGGCGTTCAGTTCGGAGAAATCATTTTTACTGGCTCGGCGACGGAAGCGAATAATCTTGCGCTTCGCGGGGTTATCGCTGGTTTACCGAAGGATTTTGTTTCACATTACAAACCGCGGATTATTACATCCTCAATTGAACACGAATCAATACTGGAAACATGCCGAGTACTTGAGGACCTTGGGGTTGAGGTTGTTTATCTGCCTGTTGATACCTCTGGGGTTATCAAACTTTCGGCACTGCGGAGTAATTTGAATGAGCGAACCGTACTTGTTTCTCTTATGTACGCGAATAACCATATCGGATCAATCCAACCTCTCCAGAAGGCGGCGGAAATTATTGCTGAATTTCGAAAGCCTCAGCACAGTTTACTCCATAATCTTCACTATCCTTTTTTTCACACAGACGCGGTTCAAGCACTCCAATTTATTGACTGCAACACTACCTACCTCGGGGTTGATCTGATGTCGCTTTCAAGCCAGAAGATTTATGGACCAAAGGGCGCGGGAATTCTTTACCGAAATAAAAACATTCCACTTTCACCGATTATCACGGGGGGGAGTCAGGAAAAAGGCATACGAGCAGGGACAGAGAATATACCGGCGATTGTCGGTTTTGCCAAAGCGCTTCAACTCATTCTTAAAAACCAAGAACGAGAAGCTTCGCGCATTCGGGAACTTCGTGACTTCCTATATAAGGGGATTCTTAAAATCCAGCCTAAGGCACAGCTTAATGGCCCGGAACTCTCTGGAAGAAAGCCATCGCCCGAACTTCGCCTTCCGAATAATCTCCACATTTATTTTCCGGGGAAGAAAAGCCAAGATCTTATTATTGCTTTTGATCTTCAAGGTTTGGCTGTTTCTTCTGGTTCGGCCTGTTCGGTTCGAACAGCGACATCATCATACGTTGTTGGCGCGCTCGGGTTTTCTGAAGAACGGGCGGCTCAGAGTATCCGCATTACCTTAGGTCGACCAACGACACGGCAGGAGATCAGTGCAGTGCTCGCACAAATGCGTCGTGTCGTCAAGTAACCTGAATTTAATTTTCTCGTTATAATAGATAAGCTATGACACATTTCCAGAGAAAATTTTCTTTTCTTTTTGTTATTATCGCGCTTTTTCTTTTTATTGGCGCGGTTTTTGGGCAGTCGCCGCGTGCGCAAGCGAATATTTTTGAGAGTGTATGGGAGAAAGTCTCGGGTTATTTCGGTAATCTTGAGGAAGAAGGGGATTTTCTTAAAGACTCTTCATTTTCCCAGCCTGATACATCATCGCTAACTGTTGAGCTTTACAAACCGACTCTTGATTACGAAGAAGCTGTTATTCGGGCAGTAGAAAAATCCGCGCCGGCGGTTGTTTCGATTGTTGTTTCGAAGGATGTTAAGGTTCTGGAAGAATGTTTTTACGATCCACTTTCTGACTTACCATCAGATGTCCGGAAATTCTTTGGCGAAGGCTTCACTTTCCGGCAACAGTGTGATACTGGCAAAACAAAACGCGAAGAAATTGGCGGTGGGACAGGTTTTATTGTTTCTTCAGACGGACTTATCGTTACTAATAAACACGTTGTTCTTGAAACAGGCGCCGCATATACTGTTTTTACTAATGACGGAAAGAAATACGACGCGCGGGTTCTTGCTCGAGATCAATCAAAAGATTTGGCGGTTTTAAAGATTGACGGACAAAATTTTCCGATTCTTTCTCTTGGTGATTCTGATTCAGTTAAATTAGGGCAAACAGCGATCGCAATTGGCAACGCGCTTGGGGAATTCCGAAATACCGTTTCGGCTGGTGTCATTTCCGGTTTAGCGCGAACAGTTGTGGCATCCGGTGGCAGTGGTTTTCGGGAAACGATTGAGGGTGTTTTTCAAACGGACGCGGCAATTAATCCTGGGAATTCCGGAGGGCCGCTCTTGAATCTTAAAGGAGAAGTTATTGCTATTAATACTGCTATTGCTTCAGGGGCTCAGAATATTGGCTTCGCGATTCCTATTAATCAGGCAAAGCGAGCCATTGAGTCGGTTAAGCAGACAGGCAGAATTGTGACCGCGTATCTTGGTATTCGTTACATTACATTAACAGAGCAGATTGCGCGGGATGAAAACATTCCACTTAGTGAAGGCGCTCTTATTCAGCCGAGTGATGATGGGCCGGCTGTTATTCCTAATTCACCCGCGGCGAAGGCCGGAGTTCTTGTAGGTGATATTATTACTGAAGTTAACGGTATCAAAGTAAGCGAGGCTCGGACTTTGAGTTCGCTTGTTCAAGAACACAGCGTTGGGGAACGCATTACTCTTAGAGTTTTCCGTAACGGCCAGTACATCCAACTTACTGTTCTTCTCGAGGAACGTCCTTAAGAGCCTGTTTGAAAACCCCATATTCTACTGCGATTGTCTGATTTCGGCTGCGGCTACTTCGCTTCTCGTTGGTGTATCAGTTCCTTGATACACCTTCCTCGGCGCTTATTGCCTCACTCGAAAATCAGACACTCTCGTAACGAAAGAGGGTTTCCAAGCAGGCTCTAAGGGACTGTATTGCTTTTCGTGTCTTCAATGTAGTATGTAGTTAGGGGAAAGGCTTTATTTTACTAACCTTTTTATGAATTCATTTAACCGTTTTACTCTTAAAGCCCAAGAAGCAATTCAAAACGCGCAGGATCTCGCGTCATCTCGAAATCATGGCGAGTTTCGAGCGCTTCATCTGCTTACGGCGCTTACCCAAGACAACGATTCGCGAAATCATGGCGAGTTTCGAGCGCTTCATCTGCTTACGGCGCTTACCCAAGACAACGATTCG
>Ga0156052_135_pt1 | contig 7753 bp, 10 predicted proteins | sample RifCSPlowO2_02_FD_107705 | JGI IMG/M metagenome (GOLD analysis project Ga0156052, IMG submission 107705) | Candidatus Colwellbacteria bacterium RIFCSPLOWO2_02_FULL_44_20b | reverse complement strand
CGGGACCGTTTATTCTTTTTGCCGGCCGACCCGCATATTACAAAGGGATACCAACTCTTTTTGAAGCGTTTCGGGGCATTCCCGCGCGACTTATACTTGTTGGCGTTTCAGAATGTGATGTTACTATTCCTTCCGCTATCCATCAGCGTCTTATTTTTACAGGAAAAGTTTCGGACGAGGATTTGCCAGCGTATTATCATTTCGCGGATTTTTTTGTGCTTCCTTCAACGAAACCAGCCGAGGCGTTCGGACTTGTTCAGGTTGAGGCAATGGCGGCCGGGCTTCCAGTTATCAATACCGCGCTTCCAACCGCAGTACCGTGGGTTTCACGGCATAACGAGACCGGGCTTACCGTGGAGCCGGGAAATGTTTCGGAGCTTCGGGGCGCGATTCTCACGCTTCTTACTCAGCCAAAACTTCGCGAATCGTTTGCTTGCACGGCACGTGAACGGGCAAATCTTTTTTCATCAGATCGGATGATTTCTGACTACGCGAAACTTTACGAATCGCTTTTTTGAGGCGGGCGGACGAAAAAAAGCTTTATTGTTTTTATAAGAATCGCGAGATCAAGCGCGAGCGATCGGTTTTTAAGGTAATAGAGGTCGTACTCAAGTTTTTCACGGGCATCTTCGATTGATGATCCGTATTGGTATTTAATTTGCGCCCAACCGGTTATTCCGGGTCGGATCATATGGCGAATTTCGTAGTAGGGAATTTTTTCTTTAAGAACTTCTACAAACGAGGGGCGTTCGGGACGGGGACCGGTAAAGGCAAGATTTCCTTTGATTATGTTTATAAGTTGCGGCAGTTCGTCGCAGTGCGTACGGCGCAAAAAGCGGCCAACCGGCGTGACGCGAGGATCTTTTTCCTTCGCCCAGACGGCACCGTTTTGCTCCGCGTTTTCGTACATCGTCCGGAATTTGTAGAGCATAAACGTGGCACTCTTCTTTCCGATTCTTGTTTGGCGGTATATTGCCGGCCCTTTTGATGTTACTTTTACGCATATCGCAATCAACATCATAAGAGGCACACCGAGCACTATGAGTAGAAGGGCAGTCCCGCGCTCTATTATTGATTTTGTTTTTTCATATACAGAGGCGCTTATTCTGATGTTTTCGATGAACCACATTTTTTCGAGCTCGCTTATCGGCACTTTTTGCTGTACTTGCTCCGTAAGGCTCGCGACTGTCGTAACCTCGCTTCCTTTTATAAACGACTCATATATTTTTTCTATACGCGCGCTATTTCCGATCTCGTTTTTATCGAGAACGATTATCGTGGGATTTGTTTCGTTTACTTCGTAACCGAATTGAGGGTTTTTTTCGAGATATTTCTTCAGTTTCTCCATTTCAGGGGATGTCCCGAGAAACATAATTCTTTGAGGAACCCCTTTCCTAAACGAGGCGTTGGAAAATGATCGCCAGCCATAATCAATAGCACCGAATATAATCGTAAAGAGTAGGAGATTTGTTTTGGGAGCAATTCCTATTCCGGGATCGAGATAGAAAAAGATAAGCGCGAGTATGGTGCTTGCAATGATTCCGGCGATAAAAAGCCGCGTGAAACGGAGACTGTTTTTAAAACTGCGTGTTTCGTATAATCCGATCGCGTAGAATACCGCGATATATCCTATAAGGACGAGAGAAAATGGAGCGACGTGAGTGCTTAACGTGTCAACTAAAAACGCTGATTCGTATCGAATGGCAAGCGTCAGAAACAGCGCTCCATAAAAAATACCGATGTCTCCGAGTATGATGCGAGCGACGCGGGTTTTTGCCATATTTATTTATGGAGTGTTACGAGCGCTTTTAGAAGCGGTTCTTTCATTGCAATAAGAAGACCGCCGTAGACGAGGAAGGAAAGAACTAATGTGATCCAGATACTTATACCAGCGAACTGCGCGATATAGGTCATAACTCCCATTCCGAGGGTGGCGTAGATAACCTTTGTAACTCTTTTTACAACCGCAAAGTCGCTTACTTTTTTCATCCGGTACCATAAGTACGCATTGATGATTATCTGATTTATAAGCGTTGAGAAGGCGGCGCCCTCGATGCCCCAGCGGGGGATAAGCAAAAGATTAAAAATGATATTACCGACGATTCCCATCACAACATATCCTATAAACCGTTTCTGTTCGTTGTGAGCGAAAATCGCATTTCCAATTATCGTGCCGGGGAAAACAAGAACGAGTGTCGCGGCAAGGATTTTGAAAGTAAGCGTGGCATTAGCGAACTGCGTTGTATACAGAGTGTTTATGACTTCTGATCCTACAAGGATTCCTCCAAGCGCAAGTGGAGCGGCGATAAGAAGTACGATTGTCAGAGCTGTTTCGAATAGATTTTTGAATTTTTCTTTATCAGTTTCCGCGAGACGAGCAAAAGCGGGAAAAAAAGCGGACGAGACGAGTGTCGGAATAATGTAGAGCAGTAGAATCGGCTTTTGGGCGGCGGAGTAGAGTCCGACTTCTCCAATCGAGCGCATCCAACCGAGCATTAAGACGTCAGTATTTATCATAACCGCTCCCATAAGACCCATCAGACCGAACGGCCAGGCGGCAGTTATAATCGGTTTTATAAGTTTTGCCGAGAAACTTTGAAATAAATTACTGTAGTAACTTCGAAGAGGAATAATAGTTGCCATAAATCCGATCCCTGTTCCCATAGCGTAGGCGAGAGCAAAGGGCTTTGTTTCGGGAGTGGTGCTCAACGCAATAAATCCAAGAGTGGCAACGGCTATATTTGTAAGAATTGTACCGAAGGCCTCGATTTCCATTTTTTCAATCGCGCGGGCAAGAGCGACTGCCAAGTCGCGCAACGAATCGAACGCGAAGACAAGAATCATCAGCGGCATAATAATTTTTACATCCGCGTTATTTGTCAGTTTATCGGTATAGGCGAGGATAAGGACAGCAACTATACCCAACATAACTAGTTTTATAAAAAATGCTGTCGCGAGGTATGGTTTTCGAAGTTCCGGATGACGGCTTCCTTCCCGCGCGATCAGACCGTTGATGCCGATATCAGCGAAAATCGTGAACATTGCCGCGATGCCGAGCGCGAAGGAAATAACCCCCGATCCTTCCGGGCCGAGTACCCGGACCGCGTAGATTACAATGCCGGCGCGAATCAGCCGACCGATAGTTTGCCCAAAAAAGAGCCAAAATGTATTTTTGGTGATTGTTTGCCGAACAGTCTGGTTTATAAAGAGGAATTTTTTGATTTTTTGGAACATTGTTTCTTAGTTTATTATACGCTACCCTATAGAGAACAATGGGCGAACAAGAAGAAGTTAATCACGGAGATACTGCGGAGGGCAAGTCCTTCGGCGTTGCCCAGGGCAAAGGTTCGACTAGTTTTTTGGCGACAAGCATTCTTATCGCGGCGCTTATTATTGGCGGCGCGCTTATTTATTCATTCGGTCCGCGTCCTGGGGGTGATCTACTGCCCGAAGAAGAAATTACTCAGACAGCACCGCCTATTGAAGGAGAGCCGCTTCTTGGTGACCCCGAGGCGCCGCTTACCCTTATTGAATATAGCGACTATCAATGTCCTTTTTGCGGCAAATTTTTTTCAGAGACAGAGCAACTTATCCGTGAGAACTATATTCAGACCGGCAAGGTTAACTTTGTCTACAAAGATCTCGCGTTTTTAGGGCCAGAGTCGGTCGCGGCGGCGGAAGCGGCGCAATGCGCTTTTGAACAAGGGAAGTTTTGGGAATATCATGACGCGCTTTTTCGAGAAGAGATTGCTGACGGCGTTGAACATAATGGCAATTTGAACGAAAAACTTTTTACGCAGCTTGCTCAGGAAATTGAGCTTGAAAAAACTGTTTTTGCCGAATGCCTTAGTTCGCATCGGCAACTTTTCGAAGTACAAAACGATGTTGAAGAAGCGCAAACCTATCTCAGTCGCGTTTCAACGCCGTCGGTTTTTGTAGGGACCGAACTTCTTCAGGGGGCGCTTCCTTACGCGAATTTTTCAGCACTTATTGATCAACAATTAAACGCACAGCAATGATTATTTGGTGGAGTACAGCGGTTCTCGGCTTGTGGGTGCTTGTCTCGCCCTGGGTTTTAGGGTTTTCTCAACTTCCTCTTGCTCGGTGGGGCAATATTATAGCGGGCATAGCTCTTCTCCTTCTTATGATGTGGGCCTTATTTGGCAGGAAGAAGGAAGAATAAGGTATACTGTTTTACGAGTTACCTCGGCAGTCTATTTACTAAGGTCGAGTTTTTCATTTTACTTTTTATGAAAAAAGTTATTATCTACACAACTCCTTCGTGCGTGTATTGCAAAATGGCGAAGGAATTTTTTAAAACACATACCGTTCCTTACGAGGAACACGATGTTTACGCGGATGACGCGGCGCGAGAAGAGATGATACAAAAATCACATCAACTTGGCGTGCCGGTCATTGATATCGAGGGAGAGATCTTTGTCGGATTTAATCAGCGGGAGATGGCGAAAACTTTAGGGATTAGCAGTTAAAGATTAAAAAGTTAACACATAGGAGCACTGTAATTTTCGTATGTACGATTTAATCATTATCGGAGGAGGGCCTGCTGGTGTTGCGGCTGGCGCCCTTCGGTAAGCTCAGGACTGCCACCTTGTTTTTATGTAATAATCTATTTTCATGTTTTATGAACTAATTATTATCGGAGGGGGGCCTGCCGGTGTTGCGGCTGGCGTCTATGCCGCTCGCAAGAAAATAAAGACACTTCTTATCGCGAAGGAATTCGGCGGGCAATCTATGGTTTCGGCGGACGTCCAAAACTGGATCGGTACAAAATCCATTTCAGGATTCGAGCTCGCACAAATGCTTGAAGGGCACGTTCGGGCGCAGGAAGATATTGAAGTCTTAAGCGATGAACTTGTTACAACTATAAGTAGTGACACCGCGAAATTTGTGGTTGGAACGGAGGGCGGCAAACAGTTTGAAAGTAAAACACTTCTTCTTACTTCAGGAAGCCGGCGACGCAAGCTTGGCATACCGGGCGAGAAAGAGTTTGATGGACGAGGTGTTGTTTATTGCTCGACGTGCGATGCTCCTATTTTTAAAGGCAAAGAGGTCGCGGTTATTGGAGGCGGCAACGCGGGACTTGAAGCGGCACGTGATCTTTTGCCGTATGCTTCGAAGATTTATCTTTTGCATCGAGGAGATACCTTGAAAGGCGATCCCTTAACGCAAGAAAAAATTACAGCGGATTCGAAAGTTAGCGTTATTCTTAATGCTCAGACGAAGGAGATTTTCGGGACAGCATTTGTTGAAGGAATTCGTTACATTGATTCTGTATCGGGCGAACAGCGAGAGCTTAAACTTGATGGAATTTTTGTTGAAATCGGATCACTTCCTAATTCTGATTTTGTAAAAAATCTCGCGGCGCTTAATGAGCGCGGAGAGGTTATTGTTGATCATAAGACACAGCGGGCGTCACTCCTTGGGGTTTGGGCGGCGGGGGACGTTACTGATGTTTTATACAAGCAAAACAATATTTCAGCGGGAGACGCGGTTAAGGCGGTTTTGAACATTTACGATTACCTTCACAGCGGTAAATAGCTGTACACTATAACTAGAACCCATCTCAAAAATACCGTGAGCCGCGATATGAGCAAATTTTCTAATACATCAAGGAGTGAAGAGAAGATTGTATCTTATGATATATCGACGATGAACGACGAAGAGGTAGTAAAAATTGGCCATATTCCTTTCGAGTTGCGTCTAGTTTTATCTCCGACTTCGTTGCTTCTCGGAGCCGTAGCACAGGCTACTATCTCCTCGTCGCGCCTCGCCGGCCGACAAAACATAGACAGCAACGCGGTAGCGCGGTATCTTTGAGATGAGTTCTAACATGTCTTCGTGGCGACCGTCACAATTTATGATGGTTTTCCTTGCTCTTATCTTTATCGGATGGGGATCGTACGTTGCGTGGGCACTCAACTTAAAAGCCGAGGTGAGGGCGCTCGAAAAAGCCCAGATTCAAAAGATTGTTCCGGCGCGCGAGGAAGTGCCAGCCTCATTCAATGAACCAAGTTCGGATTCGTTTCTTGCCGAAGCCTCTCATACAGTTCGAGAGGCTTTTTCAGATATGTTTGGCGCCACAGGAAGTTCTGGTGAGACGCTTGTCGAAATAATCAACTTACCAACGGGCGAACGGACTGTTTTTGAAACGTCTCCAGATGAAGTTTCTATTGATTCTTCTTCTGATTTTGTATCGCCAAGCCTGCCTACACTCACCTTTTGTAGCTTTGCGGCGGCGCAGTCGCCGTCTTTTATTGGTGTTTTGATTAACGAGGTCGCGTGGATGGGTGGGATGAGTTCTTTTAACGATGAGTGGATTGAATTGAAAAATGTTTCGGGGGCGGCGATTGATATTTCGAACTGGCAACTTTTGGACCAAGGCGGGCAGATCGCGGTTCATTTTGGATCAGGAACAACTATTTTAACGGACGGGTTCTATTTGCTTGAGCGTAGTAATGATGACGTCGTGTCGGATGTCTCTGCTGATTTTATTTATTCGGGAGCGCTTTCAAATAGCAACGAGGGTTTGCGGCTTTTTGATTCTCAGTGCGCTTTGCGTGATGAAGTTTTTGCTTCTTCATCGTGGTCGGCCGGGGAGAATGATTCGAAACGAACAATGGAGCGCGGAAACAATCTCTTATGGCATACATTTAGCGGAGGGGCAAACGGAGGAGTTTTCGGGACGCCACGGAGGGAGAATAGCGCACCGGTTCAGGTAGCTACTTCTCAGACACAACAAAATTCTTTGCAGAATTCTCAAACTTCTCAATCAGAAGAGACAACTTCTTCAAATTCATCAAACAACACATCTACGCCCGAGGCTTCTTCTTCATCCGAACAATCTACGCAACCTACTCCGTCTCAGGATGAAACTTCTTCGACTAAAACTGTATTTGTCGGTGATCTTAAAATTATTGAGGTTGTGTACGACTTTGAGAGTGTGGAGAGTAATAAGGACGAAGGGAATGAGCGGATTAAGTTTAAGAATCTAACATCTCAGAACGTTTCACTTGAAGGCTTGTCTCTCCAATACCAATATCGGAAAACAGATGGGGCACTTTCAAGCTTTCTTAAAAGAAATTTTGACGAAGGAAGTTTCGTAAGTCCGGGGAATGTTTTCGTGGTCGGAGCTAATTGTCATCCTGAGAAGAAGGAAAATCCGACTCCTTGTATTGGAATTGATATGTCGTGGAGCCAGGCGCTTAATAATTCAAACGGAGCTATATTTTTAGTTTCGAACAAAGAAACTCTTACGAGCATCGATGACGAGAATATTATCGACAGTTTTTCTTATACCGCTACCGCGCAATGAAGAAAAACGAAGTTATTGTCGTACTTCACAATATTCGGAGTTTACATAATGTTGGTTCGATTTTTCGGACGGCGGACGCGGCAGGAGTTTCAAAATTATATCTCTGCGGCGTAACGCCGAAACCAGTTGATCGATTTGGGGCGTATCGGCAGGAACTTCAAAAAGTCGCGCTTGGGGCGGAACGAACTGTTTTGTGGGAGCATTTTACAAATACGGCAGCGCTTCTTAAACGCTTGAAGGGTGATGGATATAAAATTTTTGCGGTTGAGCAGGCGGCTCATTCGAAACGATTTGATACAGTACGCTTGGGAAGACGTGAGAAGATCGTACTTGTACTTGGAGACGAGGTACGGGGACTTTCTCCTCTTATCCTTCGAACTGCTGATACAATTATTGAGATCCCGATGCATGGAGTAATGG
>Ga0156052_109_pt1 | contig 9998 bp, 10 predicted proteins | sample RifCSPlowO2_02_FD_107705 | JGI IMG/M metagenome (GOLD analysis project Ga0156052, IMG submission 107705) | Candidatus Colwellbacteria bacterium RIFCSPLOWO2_02_FULL_44_20b | reverse complement strand
TGCTGCAGGCGCTTTTGGCGGCAGGGTACGCGATGGAGGATATCCGGCATGCAATTTTGACGGTACAGGCAGACCAGTTGAACGAAGAGAAGATGTTTCCGAAACCAAAGGAAAAGAAACCACTTCCGCCACCACCGATGCCGTCTTCGCTTGACGAGCTTCGACGAGTTAGAACCTCAGAGCCACCGCGTGTTCGTGAAGGAGGATTTTCACTTCCTGACTTTCAAGGGGTTGCGGAGCGAGCGAAACTGAAAACAAAACCTTTTCCATGGCCGCCGGTTGTCGCGATTTTTATCGCGATTCTTATTATTGTCGCTTTTCTTGTAGTGATTCTTCCGCTCGAGTAAACTCGAGGTATGCGGCGTACGTTTCTTAGTATTCTTTTTCTTCTTGGGGCCTTATCCCTTTTCTTTTATTTTCGTGTTACGGTGCCCCGTTTTTCAGAGGTTCGTCCCGATGGTCTTCAAGCAAATCTTGCTGAAACTCAGGCCGATGATGAAATAACCCTTCTTTTTGTCGGGGATATTATGCTTTCGCGAGATGTAGCGAAGCAGATGTCGAAAAATAACGATTTTCATTTTCCTTTTCTTAAAATCGCGGATGTTGTACAAGGTGCTGATGTCGCTTTTGGGAACCTTGAAGGGCCGATTTCGATGCGCGGAGCGAACCAAGGAAGTATTTATTCGTTCCGAGCAGATCCTCGCGTTATCGAAGGATTAACATTCGCTGGATTTGATGTCTTGTCGATCGCGAATAATCACATTTGGGATTGGGGATCTGACGCGCTTTATGATACGCTTACTTTTTTAAAAGACGCAGGTATTAAGCCGGTTGGGGCGGGAGTGAGTTATAGCGACGCGAATGCGCCGACTGTTGCTGATGTAAAAGGACGACGGGTTGCGTTTTTTGCGTACACTAATTTATATCCAGACAGTTTTGAGGCGAGTGATATTAGTTTGGGCATTAGCGATTTTGACTTGCCGAAAGTTCAGGAGGCGATTCAACAGATTCGGGGAGTTGCGGATGTGATTGTTGTTTCGATTCATTGGGGTGAAGAATATAAGACGCAATCGAATGTCGAACAACAGGCAATCGCGCGGGCGCTTATGAACGCAGGAGCAGATTTAGTAGTTGGGCATCATCCACACGTGGTGCAGGAAGTGAGGGAGTACGCTTTAGAAAACAGACGGAAGGCGTGGGTTGCTTATAGTTTGGGCAACTTTGTGTTTGATCAGAATTTTTCGAAAGAGACGATGGAGGGATTGATGCTTGAAGTGAAGGTAAAGAATGGAAAGATTTCTGAAGTTAGAAAGATTTTGGTGAAAATTAACGATACTTTCCAGCCAGAGTTTTTTGGGGAGCAGTAAGGAGTTGGAAGAGAAGAAGCAGTAGTTTCTGATTCCTTTCGTATATTTCTATCAGCACCGACCGTCGACGCACTCCGGCGGTGCGTCGCGGTCTCTGCTCTCGTCCCGCCGATCCGCCCTAGGCGGAACCAAGCTCGGCGGGACTGCGAGAAGTGCTGTACGAAACATACGCAAGGAATCTTGAGGGATGTTTACTTCCTGTAGGGGGGGGTGAGCGTACTAAAGGTGATTAACACGGTACTAACCAAACGACAGCGTTAGTTTTTTATTTAGGAGGTTCTCGTATTATACTTTATGTGATGCTTATTTATATCGGATCAGACCATCGGGGGTTTCAGCTTAAAGAAAACTTGAAAGGGTTTCTTAAAGATTTGGGATATGAGATCTCTGATCTGGGGGCGAAAGAATTTGTGCAGGACGATGATTATCCTGATTACGCAAAAGAAGTTGCCTATAAAGTAAATCTTGACCCGATGCTTTCGCGAGGGATTGTGATTTGTGGGAGCGGGGTTGGGGCGGATATTGTCGCGAACCGATTTCAGCGAGTACGGTGCGTTTTAGCAAGTTCGCCGGATCAAGTGATGGCGTCGCGAAACGATGATGATACGAATGCTTTAGCTCTTGCGGCTGATTTTACTGATTGGGAATCAACAAAGAGAATTGTTTCGGTTTGGTTACAAACGCCGTTTTCGAATGATCCAAGGCACAAGAGGAGGATTGAGAAGATTGCTCAGGTTGATCAGTAATTTATTTGCGTGATTATTCCAGCAATTAATTGTCAGGATTATAAGACGGCGCAGAAGTTGGCGACGATTAGTTTAGGGTTTCTTCCGGCGGGCGGATGGTTACATTTGGACGCTGCAGACGGAGTTTTTACGCCTGCTGTTACGTGGGGAAGCCCCTCAGGACTTAAAGAACTTATCGCATCGAATTCTGAATTTATAAAACTTAATTTTGAGGCGCACTTAATGGTTCATAACCCTGAAGAAATTCTTGAGGAATGGCTTCAGGCGGGTGTGAAGCGAGTAATCATCCATCAAGAGCCGATGAAGAACCCGAAGTTTATTTTAGACTTATGCAAGCAATATAGTGTTGAAGCGATGCTCTCGATTATGCCGCGTACATCGCGGGAGAATTTTTTGCCTTACTTACGATCGTTTCCAGCGTTTCAGGTTTTGGCAGTTTCGCCGGGATATGCCGGACAAAAATTCGGCGATGAGGCGCTCGAACTTTTGAAATTTTTGAGAGCACGCGTCTTGAATGCTACAATAGAGGTAGATGGGGGAATTAGTTTTGAGAACGCAGGGTTTGTAAAATCCGCGGGCGCGGATCTTCTTACCTCTGCTTCGTATATTTTCAATAGTCCCGATCCAAAAACCGCGTACGAGGACTTAACGCGTGCGTAATAGTAGAAGAATATAGAGAGTAGAATGTAGAAGGTAGTAGGGGTCTTAATTTTTCCGCCCACAACAGATCCTTATCTGTTCGGTAGGCAGGCGTCTCTGGCGGACAAACTTCAATGAGAAATATCTTATCTAAAGGCGACAACGTTCTACACGAAAAAAAGCTCAAATTTCTAGAGGAGAAGGCGAATCAAATTCGCGAGGAGATTATCAAGATGCTTTTGAGCGCCGGCTCTGGACACTCTGCGGGGCCTTTGGGAATGGCGGATATTTTTACCGCTTTTTATTTTCATATTCTTTATCACAATCCGAAAAAGCCATTGTGGCCGGATCGGGATCGGCTTGTACTTTCGAACGGACACATTTGCCCAGTGCAGTATGTAACGCTCGCGCATGCTGGATATTTTCCGATTGAAGAACTCACAACACTTCGCACAATTAACTCACGGCTTCAGGGGCACCCGCATCGCGGTTCGCTTCCGGGAATTGAGACAACATCAGGCCCTCTTGGAGAAGGATTGGGGCAGGCGATTGGTATGGCGCTTGCGGCGCGTATGGATCAAAAGAAGTACCGCATATATTGTCTTATGTCTGACGGGGAACAGGATTCGGGAATTACGTGGGAGGCGGTAATGTTCGCGGGAAAGAATCGTTTGAACAATCTTACAGCAATTATGGATCGCAACAACATCCAAATTGACGGGTATACGGAAAGCATTATGCCGCTTGAACCCTTAAAGGAGAAGTATGAGGCGTTTAATTGGCACGTGCTTGAGATTGACGGGCATAATTTTGAACAAATCGTGGATGCTGTACACGAAGCGAAAGCGATTTACGAAAAGCCGACCTTGATTATCGCGCACACGATTCCGGGACGGGGGGTGAGTTTTATGGAACGTGATTATCGGTGGCATGGCGTGCCGCCAAACAAGGAGCAAGCAGCAGCGGCACTTAAGGAGTTGCGGACGCTTGGAGGAAAGATACAAAGCGAGCACCAGTGAGTTCAGTATGTAGAATGTAGAAGGCAGTAAGGGATTTTAATTCTCAAATATAAAATAATGATTCGCGAAGAAGCACAATTGAATCCGAGGTTGTTCGACAAAGATGTCGAGCAAGTTCCGACGCGCAATGGGTATGGCGAAGGGCTTGTGATTGCCGGAGAGAAAGATCCGAATGTGGTTGTGTTGTGCGCGGATTTAACCGAATCAACGCGGTCGGAGGCATTCGCGAAAAAGTTTCCGGAGCGATTTATCGAAATTGGCGTCGCGGAGCAGAACTTAGCGACAATCGCGGCGGGACTTGGCGTATCAGGAAAAGTTCCTTTTATTTCTTCATACGCGACATTTTCACCAGGGAGGAATTGGGAACAGATTCGGACAACGATGGCGTATAACGATTCGAATGTGAAAATTGCCGGAGCACACACGGGAATTTCTGTCGGACCTGATGGAGCAACACATCAGGCAATTGAGGATATCGCGACAACTCGGGTGATGGCGAATATGAAGGTCTTTGTGCCATGTGATGCGATTGAGGCACGAAAGGCGACTTTAGCGGCCGCGAAGATATGGGGGCCGGTTTACATTCGTTTTACACGGGAAAAGACGCCGGTTATTACAACGGAAGATACGCCCTATATTCCTGGGAAAGCAGAAATATTTTGGGAGCCGAAAGCCGGGACACGATCAAAGAAGGCAGAGGTTGCGATTATCGGGTGCGGACCGCTTTTATATAACGCGTTAGTCGCGGCGCACGAATTAGATAAAGAAAAGATCGGGGTTGTGGTTTTGAATAATCACAGCGTCAAACCGATTGATGAACGGAAGATTATTGAGGTCGCGCGAAAGTGCGGGGCGGTTGTGACGATCGAAGAACATCAGGTGATGGGTGGGATGGGGAGCGCGGTTGCGGAAGTTTTAGCGAAACATTATCCGGTGCCGATGGAATTTTTGGGAATGCAAGATACGTTTGGGGAATCAGGGAAGCCGGAGGAGTTGATTAAGAAGTATAAAATGGACGTCCGAGATATTATTTACGCTGTTCGTAAGGTTATTAAAAGAAAAAAGTAGTTTTGTTGGTTGCCCCTCGGCTTCGTTCGGGGTCCTCAATTTTGTGTCTTCGTCGCTTTCAGCGACTCAGACAAAATTGGGAGATGGATGTTCGTGATATTATTCGGGCGGTCAAGAAAGTGATTAAGAGGAAGCAGTAGGTTTACTAATATCTCTATCAGCACCGGTTGTCGGTCCGTTCCGGCGCGGACCGCAACCTACGTTCTCGGCGTCGCTATCCCGCCTACGGCGGGAGCCAAGCTAGCGCCGCCTGCGAAAGTTGCTGTACGAGACATCAGTAAACCTACTTAGAAAGATTAGACGACTGTTTCTTGAGGGGCGGGGGAGGTGTTACTGAAGGTAACTAACACAGTACTAATGAACGACTGTGTTAGTTTTTGTTTATAAGGGAATCAAAAAACCGTTGGTAAGGCGGTTTTTAAGTTTAAGCTAGTATATCTCCGTTCATTTTGGTTAGTGGTTTTTTAGTTTTAAGCTGGAAGTGTTCCGTTCATACGTTTATTATAATTTAGCTAATTTGCTCTTTCGGATTGTGGACAGTTTTATTTAATCCAGTTCATTGTAGTTTCCATTTTATTTTTTATTTAGCGCTTTTTTGATGGTTTCGTTGAAGTGGATGGGATCGGTCATTGATTTGATGAGATAGTCGTAAGCGCCGAGGTTTAAGACGCGCTTTTTGATTTCCGGGTCGTCGAGGTTTGAAAAGACTATGACGGGGATGCTTTTTGTCGTTTCTTCTCCCTTTACTTTTTCGAGGAAAGAAATGCCCATTTTCTCACTCAAGTCTTCTTTTGTTGTCGCAACGTTTTTATCATAGGGGAGAATTAGGTCAAGCATAACAATGTCTGGCTTTGACTCCTCGAGCTTTTTGAAACCGGAATTTAGATCCATTGCGTCTACAATTTCGTAGTCATAGTCGGTATCGAGCGACAATGCTTCGCTAAAGAGCGACCGCAAGAGGTCCTCATCTTCAATAAACAGGATTTTTATTTTTTCTTTTGCCATTCTTAATTATCGTACCGTACTTATTATTTACGCGCAACTTAGAGTCTATTAGATAACCTTATTCTCTTTTTTCTCGTAATCTTTCATAATTTCTTCGAATGTTGTGTTGATAAGTTCTTCGAGCTTTTCAGCGTTTTCAAGAGCCTTCATCACAAACTCTTTTTGCTTTTTGGGAGGAAATCTCAAATTACTGTCGTTTTTCCAGAAGCTTAAATATCCCTTAACAACTGTAAGTGGGGTTTTTAAATTGTGTTTTAAGACGCGAAGATGATCTTCTTGTCCTTCACCCGGGTTTTCCATCTTATTTTATCTTACCCCCACACCAGAAAACCACAAGTTCTTTCTTAATTAGTAATTTATTGAGTTCGAGATTTTTGGCGTGGGGACTTCGCTCTGTGTAAAATTTTATGCCAAGAAGGATTTTTGCGTGGTACAATGAAAGGAGTTTATGGATCAGCAATTACTCCTTCTTATCGTGCACGTTGTTGTGACAGCGATTACGCTCGCGCTCGGTCTTATTGTTTTCTTTAACAATCGAAAAAGCGCCACGAATATTATCTTTTTTATTCTCTCAACCTTTATCCTAATTTGGATGGTGTTTAATTATTTCGCGATTATCCACGTCGGTTCTTCTGATTTGCCGTGGGCGCGAGGGATACTTTTCAGTGCGGCCTTTCAGGTTTATCTTCTCTATTTTTTCGTAAAATCATTTCCACGCGATCGGCTTGAAATCAAACCATGGGAACTAACTCTTGTTCTTACGCTTTTTGCGGGAACGGCACTTCTTGCAACTACTCCGTATGTTTTTTCCGGTATGACTGGAGTAGCGCCCGGTGAGATTATCGCGAATGTCGAACAAGGAAAGCTTATTCCTTTGTACGGACTTTCGATGGTTGGCATCATTATTGCTTCGCTGATTGTCATGGTTCAGAAATATCGTCACGCGACCGCGCTTGAGCGGAAACAGTGGGCTTTTATTCTTACGGGTTTCGCGATTTTTTTTGTTTCCGCGGTTGTTTTTCTCTTTCTTGTTACTAATCTTCTGGGGACGACAATATTTGTACCCTACGCGCCCATTACTATTATTCCCATGCTTATCGGATCGGTGTTCGCAATTCTGAAATATCGACTTTTGAACGTAAAGGTCATTGCCGCGGAACTTTTAACGGTTGCGATTTGGATTGGACTTCTTGTTGAAATTGTTTTAAGCGCGTCACTTCAGGAAGTTGTTTTAAAGAGCCTTGTATTTATTGTTATTGTACTTTTCGGATTATTCCTTATTCGGAGCGTGCGACGAGAAGTGTATGACAAGGAACAACTACAGGAACTTACGAAACAACTTAATATCGCGAATACCGAGCTTCAAGATTTGAATGATAATTTACAAGCGAAAGTTGATGAACAGACGAAAGAGATTCGCGCGGCATATGAAGTTGAAAAGAAGGCGCGTCAGAAGTTAGAGGAACTTGATAAGGCCAAAGATCAGTTTATTCTTACCACACAACACAATTTGCGGACGCCGCTTACGATTATCAAGGGCTATGTGGAACTTGTGCTTAGCAAGAAATTCGGGAATTTCGACGCGAAAGTCGGCGATTATATCAATCGAGTTGGTCAATCAACCGATCGGATGAGTAAGCTTGTGAACGAGCTTCTTGATGTTTCTCAGCTTAAAGTGGGCAAGAGCATTTTTAATTTTCAACCGGTTAATTTTCGCGACTTAGTTGTTGATGTTTTAAATGACTTAAAGAGCGAGACGTCCCGCAAGGGTCTTTACATCGAACTTAAGGAAGACGGGTCTTGGCCGATGGTGAACGTTGACCCAGCTAAGTTTAAGACAGCGCTTTTTAATATTTTCGACAACGCGATGAAGTATACTGAAGAAGGTGGGATTACTATTACCCTTACGTATCCACGACCGAAGGATGTCCAGCTTTGTGTTTCTGATACGGGTATCGGGATGAGCGAGGAAACGAAGGAAAAGCTTTTTTCTCGTCTTTTCGAGCGTGGTGTCGAGGCGGAACGTATTTCACCTATCGGACGAGGCATTGGGCTCGCTTTGAGTTATAATATTATTAAGGCTCACCAGGGGAACCTCTGGGCAGAGAGCGATGGCGTTAACAAAGGGTCGAGATTTTATATTGAATTACCAATTGCATAACACATATGGAACAGCAACAGAATAAACGAGTTCTTATTGTTGAAGATGAGCGCGATGTCATTGAAATTTACAAGATTGACCTTGAACAGGAAGGTTTTATTGTCGATAGTTCATTCACCGGCAGGGGAGCGCTTGATAAGATTAAAGATTTTATCAAAAGTCCTGAACTTCAGCCGGCGCTTATTATTCTTGATCTTCTTTTGCCGGATATTTCAGGAATCGAAGTTTTGAAGAAGCTTAAGGGCGATCCGAAGACAGCAGACATTCCCGTTCTTATTCTTACGAACTACTCGAGCGATAAGATTCGAGAGCTTGTCGAATCAATGAAGAACACGGAGTATCTTCTTAAAATCAACATTTCACCATTGGAACTTGTTCAAGTTATACGCAAGAAACTTTCGAGTTAAATTTAAATGTTCGATGTTCTCACGATTGGCACTGCGACACGCGATGTCTTTCTCCGGAGTCATCTTTTCCGATCGATTCGCGACCCGCAGCATTTAAAAGCCGAAGGGTTTCCGACGGGAGAGGCGGAGTGTTTTGCGCTTGGCGCGAAACTTGAAGTTGATGAAATTGCTTTTACAACCGGGGGCGGCGCGGCTAATACGTCGGTAACATTTAGCCGTCTTGGCCTGCGGACAGGCGCGTTTCTTACTATTGGTGACGATGGTCTTGGAGATCAGATTGTGCGAGATATCGAACGCGAAGGCGTCAAGGTTTTTAGTTCGCGTATCAAAAAGGGACAAAGCGGTTATTCGACTATTCTTCTTGATCCTCACGGTGAACGGACGGTACTTGTCTATCGGGGCGTTTCCGGCGAGTTTTCTTTGAAGAATTTTCCTTTTGAGAAACTGAAGGGACGGTGGGCCTATATTGTTCCCGGATCTATTCCTTTTGAATTTATCGAAAAAGTTATTGATGAACTTCGGCGACGTAAATTTTTTATCGTCTTCAACCCTTCACAGTCATATCTCAAACTCGGCATTCAGCGGCTTTCTTCGCTTCTTAAGGCAGTCTCGGTTTTTATCGTTAATCGTGAGGAGGCGGCGTATTTTACCGGAGTTTCTTACGACTATGAACGAGAGATTTTTAGAGCTCTTGACGCGCTTGTGCCGGGGATTGCTGTTATGACCGATGGTAGTCGCGGCGCGTTTGTTTCTGACGGCACTACGTTATATCACTCGTTGGTTTTTAAAGAACAAACTCTTCTTGACCGGACTGGAGCAGGAGACGCGTTTGGTTCGGGGTTTGTCGCGGGACTTATGCTTCGTGATGAGAAGTTTTTAAACAATAAGGCTCAAACTGACAACGTGATTTACGCGCTTCAGCTCGCATCAGCGAACGCTACTTCGGTTGTTGAACGGATTGGGGCACAGGCGGGAATTCTTACACGGAAACGGTTTGAGGAAGAGGCACGGTTTCGAAATCTTATCATCAAAGTCCGACCATTATGACCCCGCAACTCACTATTCTTATAACCCATTCGATTCTTATTCTGTCCTCACTTTTTTTGGGGATTGTTACTTACTTTCATGATAAGAAAAGCGCTACGAATGTTATTCTTTTTATCCTTCTTTTCAGTACGGTTGTCTGGGGCGTCGCGAACGCGTTTTCGTTTTTAGGGCCGCCTGAACAAGTTCTTCTTTGGATTAGGGTTGTGATGGTTTCGGCGGTTTGGCTTACGTTTTTCTTTTTCCTTTTCGTTTCTACGTTTCCTTACAAGGAGATTCAGATGGGCTTTACCAGCAAAGTCGCGTTTTGGTCGTTTTTTGCCGCGGCAAATATTCTTGCTCCGTTTGTGTTCAATTATATCGATCCTGCTTTGACGACAGAACTCGGGGCTCCCTTTCCAAAACCGCATCCAGTTTTGATGTTGCCGTGGGGCATTGTGGTCGTTGGCATTATTCTCCTTGCTTTGTTTGTTATCGGGCGGAAGTATTTCCGGGCGGAACACGAGGAACGCAAACAATGGGCGGCAATTTTCATCGGGATG
>Ga0156052_138_pt1 | contig 10908 bp, 9 predicted proteins | sample RifCSPlowO2_02_FD_107705 | JGI IMG/M metagenome (GOLD analysis project Ga0156052, IMG submission 107705) | Candidatus Colwellbacteria bacterium RIFCSPLOWO2_02_FULL_44_20b | reverse complement strand
AAATTCAACTTCAACAACAACCCCACCTCCAACAACGACAACTGTAAATCCGCCCTATACAGCTTTAAATATTAGTAACAACGCCTCAGCAGAAATCACCCAGGGCCAATCAGTAACTCTTTCTTGGTCATCGACAAACAACGCGACTTCCTGTGAGGCATCTGGCGCCTGGAGTGGTAATAAAACAGCTTCATCAACGTGGTTGAACGAAACAGTCACCCCTCCATCGAGCGGTACGTTTACCTATTCATTAAAATGCGCGAACAGCGGCGGATACGGCAATACCGTAAATGTAACGGTAAAAGTAAATCCGACACCAACAAGCACCCCAATTCCTTCTTCTGGATCTCAACAAACCCAAACGTCCGCCCCGTATGTAGCTTTAAATATTGGCAATCAGTCATCAGTAACGGTAAGCGTGCCTTCGGGCGGAACCTCAACAACACTCTCATGGTCAGCAACAAATAGTCCGACAAGTTGCGAAGCGTCCGGCGATTGGAACGGAAATAAAAACGCGAGTTCAAGCTGGATAAACGAAACAGTCCCAATCGCGCAAGGCGGCAAAATGTACACTTACTCGCTTCGCTGTAAAAATAACGCCGGATACGGCAATACTGCGACAGTAATGGTATACGCGCTCGTCTCTGCCGAGCCGAACATCCCTCAAATTACATTAAGCGCGAGCCCGACAAGTATTTCCCTAGGCGAATCGTCAACGCTTTCTTATAAAGTTGTAAGCAGCACACCCGCTTCATGCTCTGGTTCTGAATGGTGGCCGGGAGCAAAATCCGCGACAGGAGGTTGGGCATATGAAGGAATAAAACCCTTAAGCAAAGGTACGTATAACTACACGTTAAAATGCAAGAACAATTCAGGAGAAAGCACAAAGACAGTAACAGTAACTGTCGGAACTCCCTCAGCCGTATCAACGCCTACTCCATCGTCAACAACACAAACTCAAAGCTATCTTCCTGATGGATCAACATATGTATCAAATCCTGATTACCTGAAGTATTACTCAGAAAGCGAACTTATTCGTCAATCGGACGGAAAGATATATCTGAAGCCAGGAGTTCCTGTCCGCTGGCAAACAGAAACCATCTACAAACCCTACACGGTTTTAAAGGTAAGTAAAAACTCCATAACACTCGGCGATTCAATAGTGCTCTCATGGTACGCGACTAACAACGCGACTTCCTGCGAAGCCTGGGGGGACTGGTCTGGTTCTAAAACAGCTTCAAGTTCAGTAACTGAACAAACAATCACGCCAACAAGAGCTAGTTCGCACGCCTACAAACTTACGTGCAAAAATAACGCTGGCCAAGGAACAGCTCCAATCGAAGTAATAGTCTACGCGGCGGGAACTCAACCGACAACTCAAACCCAGACGCCACAGACAACCCCATCACAACCGTCAACAGCCCCAACCCAAACAACCCCGCAAGTTCAAACAACCTATCCATCGCAGTCTTTGCAGGGAAGTACACCCTTTCTTCAAGGTAGTGGGCAGGCAGTCCCACCAAGCAGTAGTCAAGGAATAAATCAAAGCACACCAATGATCTCAAGTCTCTGCGCCGAACTTACAAGAGAACTCGATGAAGGAAATCAGAATGACGAAGTTCGAAAACTTCAGGAAAAACTAAAAAATCTCGGGACAGACATTTATCCTGAAGGACTCGTAACAGGATACTACGGCCCGCTCACGACACGCGCCGTTGGACGCGCTCAATTGAAATACGGTGTGGTAAGTAGAGTAGGCGATTCTGGTTATGGTCGTGTCGGTCCAAGAACAAGGGTAGTATTAAACGGAGTCTGTGGCGGATCGAACGGCACGCTTGAAGTACAATCACAAACTCAAACGTATCCAGAGCTCAAAGTTCAATCAGCAGCGCCATCAGCAACAATAGTTGTTCCACCAGCTCCAACGCCGACCCAAACCTCCACATCACAAAACATCTTCCCATTGAACGTTGGAGATAATATTCTGGACGTAACATTAAATCCTAATTCTTTAGGATACGCGAATATGACCGTAATTAGTTCATCAAATCAGGTAGTTGCCCTTTTTGATATCAAAAATAAAACAAATCTTGCGCCAACACTCACAACACTCACACTGAGACGAAGTGGTAACATCAATACTCGAGTGCCGGTAACACAGAAGCCGATTGTAAGAGCGCTAACTCCAAGCGGTTTAAGCGACATTATCGGAGTTGGTACGGATTGGTCAGGTACCACGGCCGGCGCCACATCAGTCATTACATTTAACCCGCCATACCAAATGGTTGCTGGTCAAAAGCTAACAATTGCTGTAGAAGTAGATACGTCAAAAGCAATCTCGAACGATACATTCCAAGTCTATCTCGACGACGGCACGCAGTCCGTCTACGGAAATCTCTTGAAGTACTAAGGAAAAATTTCTAACTATGCGCAAACCCCAAAAAAAGCTCATCGCTGAGCTCGGTGAACCCGTCCTCCACAAGAAAGCGAAACCCATTGAAAACATAAACGACCCAAAAATCCAGGAGCTTATTGACGATATGGTTATAACAATGCAAGAGGCAAACGGCATTGGTCTTGCCGCCCCGCAAGTATATGAATCGCTTCGTCTGTTTCTTATTAACTCCTATAAAGACCGAGACAATCCCGATATTCCAGAAACAAAACTTCGTGTTGTTATAAATCCCGCAATCATCGAAGTTTCCGAAGAAACCGAAAAAGGTTGGGAAGGGTGCCTCAGTATTCCAAAGCTTGCAGGAAAAGTTTCACGTCACACATCAATCAAGGTTGAATATACAAATCGTGTCGGAAAAAAAGTAAAAGAAACATTAGAAAATCTAGGCGCTCGAGTGTTCCAGCATGAACACGATCATATTGAAGGCATCCTCTTTCTTGATCGCGTAAGAAACAGTAAAGATTTAGCTACTGATACAGCGATTGAAAGACGCATCGCCGAGCGAGATCGTAAAAGAAAGAGCGAAGACAAGGAGAAAAAATAAAACCGGCTTTTCACCGGTTTTATTATTAGCAATTCATAGTTTTATTCCATCTTTACCTTAAGTTTTTTATTTTTGTCCCGAACAAGCTTCGGCAAAACAATCTTCAAAACCCCATTCTTCAAAGACGCGTCAGCTTTTTCAGCGTCAATTTCTTGAGGCAATATAATCGAACGTGAAAACTTTCCCCAATAGCACTCCTGATAAAAATAATCTCCCTCGGTTACCTCTTCCATCTTTCGTCGTTCGCCCTTGATAGTAACTGATTCGCTGGTAATTGAAATATCAAGATCATCAGGATTCACTCCCGCGATTGTCGATTCGATAACAAGCTCACTTGGTGTCTGGTACACATCAACAGTAAGCTGTCCTTCGCCGACATCAAAAAGATCTTCCGACGGTGCGGGATCGTCGATATGAAGATGTTCGACAAGTTCTCCCTCCGAATTATCCTTGTGTAATTTCATGTGATTGTTCCTCGTGTTTTATTTTCTCGAAATCAGCAAAAACAAAGAAGGCGACGAAAACCAAAAGTAATGTTGCGTAAATCTTCTGATCAAAGTTAATTATAAAATAATTAAAAAGAGTGTGCAAAGTAGTGCCAACAAGAAGTCCAAAAAAAATGAATGAACCAAGCCGCTTTTTAATCATACCGTGCGCCCAGTAGTAACCAACAAAGGCAGAGGCAAGGGCGTGAAGCAATGTCGAGCCGATAAAACGAAGTGTAACAATGCCGATTGGATCAATTGCTTGCGCGACATTGAGGATGTTCTCAACAGCAGCGAATCCCAAGGCCGCCGTAATCATATAAATCATCGCGTCAAGCGGCTCGTCAAAAACCTTTTTATTACGGGCAATAAGAAGGTAGATAATCCCAAACTTCGCGACTTCCTCGATAAAAGCGGCGCCGACAAGCGAAAGAGGGGAAAGCTGGCTGATTTCAAGTCCGGAAAGACGTATATTTAAAACAATTTGAAGTAAAAGGGCGAAAAACGTAACAACTGCCCCACCAAGAAACGCGAGAAAAATATACCGCTTCGGTTCGGGATGCTCATCTTCTTGTAAAAAGAAAATAAGCCAGGCCAAACTCGGCAAAGTGCCAAGTCCGAAAATAATGGGAATCGAATCGTAGTTTACCATTGTTCCACAAGGAGCATTGGCCGCGATTTTGCTTTTCTAAAAGGCAAATCTTGATAAATAGTCTCGGTCACAAAGGGGATAAATGGATGCAACATCGTAAGCGATGTAAGAAGAATGGTTGAAAGTACTTCAAATGCTGCCTTTTTATCCGCCTTGTTTTCACTCTTAAGCCGCGACTTTGCGCTTTCAATAATCTTATCAGCAAATGTATGCCAGAAGTAGTGGTATAAGGTATCTGCCGCCGAATGAAGTTTGAATGACTCAATATCTCTTGTAACCTGTACTTTGATTTTCTTCAATTCAAGAAGATCTTTCTTGTCAGCAGCGGTAAATTTCGGTTTCACCTTCGCGAACTTCGGATCATAATTCATTGTCACAAAATGTGCCGCGTTCCAAATCTTTGTCGTGAAATTACGATAGCCGCGCACCTTATCTTCTGAAAGCTTTACATCATTTCCCGGTGCGGCACCGATGATAAGTGAAAGTCGAGTCGCGTCCGCTCCATACTTCGCGATCAAATCAAGTGGATCAACTATATTACCAAGCGACTTTGACATCTTCCGTCCCTGTCCATCTCGCACGAGTCCGTGAAGGTAAACGGTTTCAAACGGAATCTCGCCAAGATTGTAACCGCTCATTAAGATCATTCGGGCAATCCAAAAGAAAAGAATATCGTAACCTGTTTCCAAAACATTCGTCGGATGGTAGTTCGCGAAATCATTTTTTGGACCGGGCTCGCCCCGCGTAGCCGTTTCGGCGAAGTGGGGCCAGCCAAGCGTCGAAAACGTCCAAAGACCAGACGAAAACCATGTGTCTAAGGTGTCTGAATCTTGCTTAAGCTTTGTACCGCCACACGCCGGACATATTTTTGGCTTATTGAGAGGGGCGATTATCTGACCACACCCATCACTAGAGTCTTGTTTTGAAAACTTATGAAACTCATACGCATAAAGATAAGCCTTTGACTGCGCTGTTACTACCTTGTCAGGATTCCAAAGCTTAAACGCAGTAATAAGTTCTTGAAGATTCTTATATGTCTTATAATGCGTTGCGTCCGCGTAGTCGATTTTATCGACTCGTGTTTCTTCGATCTTGGTTATAATAGCGTAGCCAAAAAGTGTTCTTGTTTGTGAATTCTCAAAAAGGACCTTGTCACCAACCTTAAAACCATAATCTCGCAGACGATAAGTCTTTGTTTTTCCATCAAAAACCTGAGGAACAACGTCCTTATGAAATCCCATTCTAAGCTGGCTCGATTTTTCAACTCCACCGCAGTACCAAGCAGGCACCTGATGTCCGTACCAAATCTGCCGAGAAATGCACCAGTCGCGGAGATTATCAATCCAATGAAAATAAATCTTTTCAAATCGCTTCGGCAAGATCTTGGTTTGCCCATTCTTTACTGTCGCCCGCATAATTTCTTTCAGGGTCGTCTCGCTTCCACTCTTAATTCCTTTGATTTTCGAATTTTTAAGTTTAAATTTCTTGTTGACTGCGATAAACCACTGAAGTTTTGGCAATGGTTCGACAACAGCGCCCGTTCGTTCGGCCGTACCGATGTTGTGAGTAATCTCCTCTTCTTTAATAAGAAGATTTTCTTCTTTGAGCCACGCGACAATTATTTCTCGTGCTTCAAGAACTTTTTTACCAAGCAATCGTTCATCACCAACCATCATTCGCGCCTTCTCATCAATTACTTGCGAGCGGGGAAGGTTGTGTCGCTCGGCAATTTCCCAGTCGATAGTACTATGCGCCGGCGTCACACCAACAGCACCCGTCCCGAATGTCTTGTCGATTTCCTTGTCTGCAACAACTTTTACCGTAAGCGGTACGCCACAAAACGTGAGCTTGTATTCTTGCCCAATATATTTTTTGTAACGTGTATCATCTGGATGAACCGCGACAGCCGTATCACCAACTTTTGTTTCAGGCCGTGTTGTTGCAATGGCGATCGGAAAATCCTTTGAATATTTAAAGGTATAAAGCTTTGTTTTCTGTTCTTGATACACAATCTCATCGTCAGAAATCGTTGTCTGTCCTTTCGGATCCCAATTCACAATGCGGTGCCCGCGATAAATAAGTCCGTCGTCATACATATTTTTAAACGCAGTATAGACCGCGAGGTAGCGCGGCTCATCAAGTGTATACGCCTCACGACTCCAATCAAGTGACGAGCCCATGCTTTTAACCTGGTGAACAATGGTATCGTGACTCTCCTGTGCGTACTGTTCTACACGCTTCAAAAATACCTCTCGTCCCAAGTCATACCGGCTCTTTCCCTCTTCTTTGTAAATAATCTTTTCTACTTTCGACTGTGTAGCGATCGCCGCGTGATCGGTACCGGGAATCCACAATGTTTTCTTACCGCGCATCCGATTGAAACGCACAAGAATATCTTCAATCGCGAGCATTGCCGCGTGCCCCATATGAAGTCGTCCAGTTACGTTCGGCGGCGGCAAAACAATTGTAAACGGTTCCGCTGTTTTCTTCGTCACTCCCTTCTTAACGCAAACATCCGGATTGAAATATCCGGATTCCTCCCATTGTTTATAAATTTTCGGTTCGCTTTCCTGTGGATTATAGGACATAAAATTATATCTTCCGTTCCTGTTTTTCTACTACCTTCTACATTCTACTTCCTACATACTAAAGACTCAGGTTTGCCTGGGCAGTAATCCGTCGCTTCTTCTTAAATAGATAACTAAGATATCCTGCGACCGCGATCATCGCTCCATTATCAGTATTATAGATAAAATCTGGCACAAAAAAGTGAAAACCGCTAGTCCTCGCTGTTTTCCCCAAACTCTCTCGAAGCGCTGTATTTGCCGCGACTCCTCCTGAGAGAATTATTGATTGTACGCCATATGCTCGCGCCGCCTTGATTGTTTTATAAACCAAAACATCAAGTGCCGCTTGTTGAAACGATGCGGCAACATCAGCTTTTTTATATTTCTTCGTATCTCGTGTGTAATAGAAAAGCGCGGTCTTCAATCCCGAAAAGCTAAAATCGTAATCTTTGGTATGCATCATCGGCCGAGGGAACTGAATTGCATCCACTTTTCCTTGTAAAGCGAGTTTCTGAATTTCAGGCCCGCCCGGATAGGAAAGCTTCAACATCCGCGCGACTTTATCAAACGCCTCACCAACCGCGTCGTCTTTCGTCTCGCCGATTTTCTTCCACGTCTTAAAATTTTTAAGCAAAAGCAAAATCGTATGTCCTCCACTCACAATCAAAGCAATCGCGGGCAAGGGAATCTTTTTCCCCGCGATAAGCGAACTATATAAATGCGCCTCTAAATGATTAACACCAATAAGGGGCTTCTTCCATCTTTTTGAAAGCTCTTTCGCGAACAAAACCCCAGTCCAAAGTGCCGGCTCTAATCCCGGTCCCACGGTAACTGCAATTAAATCAATTTTCTCCGGTTTCGTTTTCGCCGCTTTCAAAGCTTCTTCTAATACAATAGGTAAGTTCTTAATATGTTCCCGCTTCGCGAGCATCGGCACAACCCCACCAAATGGGCGATGCACCTTAATCTGCGACGAAACGGCATTACTCAAAATTTTAAATTGAGGCGTACTCGCCGAAATCCCGAGTTTACCGAGAGACCGCGGCGCCTTTGCCTCAACAACGCTAATTCCTGTCTCATCACAACTTGTTTCAATACCTAAAATACGCATGTTATTGCTACATACTACCTACTACATACTACATACTCAAACGCGCAGCCCCAAGGGGAATCGAACCCCTGTTGCCGGGATGAAAACCCGACGTCCTAACCACTAGACGATGGGGCCATAAAATCGTTCAAATGCTATACTATTTAGAGTAATGATTCAATTGTTTTTCGTCTATAGCACGCTTGCCCTCTTTATCGTCCGCGTTGTACTCGGCGCTGTTTTTATCGCCCACGGCTTACCAAAAATAAAAAACTTCAAAACGGCAAATGAATGGTTCGCTAGTATCGGATTAAAACCTGGCGTCTTGTGGGGAACACCTGTTGTAGTTCTCGAAGTTTTTGGTGGCGCCGCGCTAATTCTCGGTTTTCTCATTCAACCACTCGCGGTTTTATTCGCAGTAGGAATGCTCATCAGTATTTTCTGGAAAATGCATGAAGGTTTGAAATTAGTAAACGGCTACGAAATTGATCTCGTATTACTTGCGCTTGCGATTGTTCTCGCCACAAGCGGCGGGGGGTTATATTCACTAGACGGCATTCTGAACTGGAGACTGTACTAAACCGATAAACACCAACTCCTCGATAGGGCGTCGCATAAGGACCGTTGTGTAATCTACTCCAAATGCGTCTCGTTTTTTTGAAGCTTGCACACAATGTCGCAAGAAGGGATATTCTGCAACTGGTGATTCCATATCAGATATATTATTATTAAAATATGCTTATGCCCCCACTCCCCACAGATAAAAACAAGTTATTACCGCTGTTCTTAATTTTTGTAGTTATAATCGGGTTAGGAGCTTTTGTGGTATACAAGAGCTTTTTAAGAGTTACACCCGAAACAAAACAAGCCATAACTTCGTCCAACGCTTCAAAAGTTGAAAAAATAGCATCAATCCCCCAAGAAGCCGGGAGGTTTTATATCAGCCCCGATAACAGTCGCGTCGTCTATGAAGTTTCTAGTAACGAAGGGAAAGACCTCTTAATTGTAGACGGAGTAGAGTATGGTCCTTATGATGAAATCATTGAAGTAGTATTCAGTCCAAATAGTCGTCGTACCGCTTGGATGGTAGAGCGCGCTAACGAAATGTATGTAGTAATCAACGGGAAGGAAAAAGGACCATATAACTCAAGGGGGTCTGAGTACGACTTTGAAGGCAATCTTATTTTTAGTCCAGACGGAACCCATCTAGCGTACGAAGTACTAGAAAACAACAACTTTTTCGTTTTCGTTGATGATAATAAGGAAGGACCCTATCAAGCAGTACGTAGTAAAATCTTCAGCGCCAATAGTCAAAAGTTGGCTTACATAGCTACAAATCAAGGCGAAAGCTTCGTTGTAGTTAACGGAAGTAGAAAAAAATCTTACGATAGTATTGAAAAATTCCTACAGTCAGAAGATTTAATTTTTAGTTCTGGCGATAAACCTTCTTACATCGTCCGCCAAGATGAAGAAACTTACCTGGTTGTTGGAGAAAAAGAAAAAGTATTACTAGTTGATAATGACGACATTACAACCTTTACAGTAAGTAACGATGGTCAAAAGTTCGCATATGTCGCTTATCAGGAAGAGATTTCTCGCAAAGGACTTCTTTTGTTAAAAAAAGGTTATTATGTTGCAATTGGTAGTCTAGAGTCCGAAGAGGACATCGATGGTTACTTTGGACCTTATGGTGTAGATGCGCTTTGGGCGTACAGTACAGCTTGGAATCTCCAATTTAGTCCTAATAGTCAACAACTTGCTTACTTTGCAGTATATGAAGGCGAGGCATTTCCTAAAACCTACATTTCTGCGTTCACTATTCGAGATTTAAATAATCCAGCTGGTACCTTTAATACGGGCCACCCTTACGTTTTCGAACCGCCGCATGCCGCAGCTGGATCCGAAAGTTATAACGAGCTCATTTGGAGCGGTGATAGTCAAAAACTAGCTTACAGCGTGAAAGCGTTCGGTGACGAATCTTATCGTGAGTTTGATATAGGAGGTTTATTTGTGGTAATGGATACGGAAGTAAACCAAACGGAGACACGGACAGGCTATTATAACGTCAAAGACCTCGTATTTAGTCACGACGGTCGTTACTTAGCCTACATAGCAGAAGAACCTTCTTACGATTCAAAACAGTTCGTTGTTTTAAACAACGAACCTAAACAAGCATACGAAAAAATTTATAATCCCTACTTCACCGAGGACGACAACTACTTAATCTACGTCGCTCGTAATGGCGATGAATTCTCTCGGGTTGTAGAAGAAATAAAATAGTGATTCTCCTGCACAAGACGTCACAAAAACGATACGGTGCGACCTTACTCCAAATGCGTCTCTTTCTGAAATGCTTGCATGCGCGCCATGAGAAGCGGATGTTTCGTGAATTCTGGATCAATCTCCATAATTTTCCTCGCTGCTTCACGGGAGTCTTTAATTAACTGTTCGTTTTGTAACGCTCGCATCGCGATATCGGGAAGTCCTGTTTGCTCATTCCCTAAAAGCTCCCCCGGACCCCGAAACTTCAAATCCATTTCTGCAAGCTCAAAACCGTTTTTCGCGGTAATCAACGACTGTAATCTTGCTTGAGTTGTCCTTGTGTGCGATTCCGTGAAAAGAAAACAAAACGATTGATGTTCGCCCCGTCCGACGCGTCCTCGAAACTGATACAACTGTGCTAATCCAAACCACTCTGATCCCTCGATCATCATAATGGTCGCGTTTGGCACATCCACCCCAACCTCAATAACTGAAGTGGAAACAAGAATGTCAGTTTTTCCCTCGGCAAAATCAGCCATAACTTTCTTTTTTTCTTCGCTCTTGAGCTTCCCATGAAGCATCCCGACTTTTAAGTCAGGGAAAACTTTCTTCGAAAGCTTTTCAAGTTCTTCCTTAACCGTCTTAACATCAAGCTCAAGAAGCTTTTTAAAGTCTGAAGTTAGCAGATCATTCTCTTGAGTTTCGCTTGGCTGGATTCGCGGACAAATCACAAATGTTTGTCTCCCACGCCGCGCCTGACCTCGTATAAACGCGTACGCCTTCTCGCGATTTTCCGGTGCGACAATTTTCGTAATAATCGCTTTCCGATTTTTCGGAAGCTCGTTGATAAGGG
>Ga0156052_113_pt1 | contig 11533 bp, 10 predicted proteins | sample RifCSPlowO2_02_FD_107705 | JGI IMG/M metagenome (GOLD analysis project Ga0156052, IMG submission 107705) | Candidatus Colwellbacteria bacterium RIFCSPLOWO2_02_FULL_44_20b | reverse complement strand
ACTTCCCAATTCGTCGTTCGCGTACATACGGAGAGCCATAAAAGTTCGAGTTGCCGGGTTGATTCGTCCGCGTTCATAGTTTTTCGGCACGGCTTTTTCGATTACATTCACCAAGTCAGTTGTTGTCAAAATCCGTTCTTTCTTTCCGGCTTCTTTGATGGCGTGGGCGATTCTTCTCGCGTACCGTTCATCGCTTAAGTCTCTTAAAATCACTTCAAGATCGTGTTCGCGTATTTCTCGCAGAATTTCATACACGGGCTTGCGGTTTGCGTCGTAGGTCATCAGAAGCGGCTCGGTGCGGAGAAAACTAAATCCTTTATTTCGCTCTTCTATTTGGTTTGATGAAAATCCGAGATCGAGGAGTAATCGATCGGCTTGTCCGAAATTCTTTTCTTCAAGTGTTTCAATAATGTTCGCGAAGTTCTCGTTTTCGCAGATGATTTCCGGAAGATCTTTTTTTCCGGCAATCTTTGTTTTAAAAGCGCGGATTGCTTCATCTTCCAGATCAAGCACGAGCATTTTTCCTTCTTTTCCGATTTTCTTCGCGATTTCGAGCGTGTGCCCACCTTCGCCGAGCGTGCCATCGATTACGAACTGTCCTTTTCGAATATCAAGTATATTTACTACTTCGTTTAAAAGGACTGGAATGTGCATTTTCTAGATTCCGAGCTCTCCCAGCTTTTCGGCGATTTCTTCAGACTGGCTTTCGCTTCGTGTTTTATATTCCCTCCAGCTGTCTTTATTCCAAATTTCGATTCTGTTATAGAGACCGGCGATAATGACTTGTTTTTCGATACCGGCGTACTTTCTTAGATAATCGGGTATCAGCACTCTTCCTTGGGAATCTACTTCGCTCTCCATCGCGCCCGCCATCATTAGTCGTACAAATGCCCTAGAGTTTGCTTGCGCGAGCGGAAGGTTAATCAGTTTTTGCGCGAGCGTTTCCCATTCTTTAGCGGTGAAGACGAACAAACAATGATCAAGCCCTCGAGTGATAATCGCGTTTGATGAAAGTTTTGCCCGGAACTTTGCCGGGACCGCGATTCTCCCCTTCGCGTCTACATTGTGTTCGTATTCTCCGATAAACATTTCTCTTTGAAGTTGCTTAAAAACTTGCCCTGGGGGAAGTTCCTTTTTTGCTTGAGTCCCGTGCCTACCTGCGTTTCTGGGGGGGTTCACCATCCGCCTTTTCCGCCAGCTGGCGGATTCGGCGAGATGTCGTTCCGTACTTTATATGTATTTATATGTACGGAACTCCACAATCATCCACTTCTCCCCACCGTGATTTCATTTTATTCCACATTGCTCCATATCGTCAAAAAATAGTGTCTCAAACAAAAAAGCCCTTTATTTAAGGGCTTTTCTTAGAAAAAGTGGCTTACTTATTCACAAGTTATTAACTTTATTGTGCCTAAAGAAATCTGGTTTTGTAACTTTGATTAGATACTTGACATACCCTCGGCTCCATGTTACTATAGTAATGCTTCTAAAGGTCTTTCTGATTTTTAACAATTTAATACTTCATGAATATGAAATATTTCACTCGAGAAGAGGAAATTAAAATTCGAAGTGAATTCGAGAGTGCTCTATTTAAACCTATGAGTGTTCCGCAATGCATTGCTTTTTGTAAAAGCGTTGCTTTAAGACCTGATGCACGAGACGGTTTTCCTTCGGTCGTCAATCTCTGTGGCATGGAGCTTGCTCTTAAGATAGACCGAGAACATTGGCCTCATTGGAAATCGCATTACGTGATTGAGAAGTTACGCAAAGATCTTGATGTTCCTGACTGTATAGTCTACTAGAGTAGACAATGCCCCTGAATCTTAAATGATTGAGGGGTGTTTTTATTAAAAAACTATCAGAATGTAGGTCGGGTTTGTGTTTCTATAGCCAGTAGTCGGTTGTATTTTGCGATCCGTTCACCGCGGCCGAGACCGCCGAGTTTGATGCCGTCGGCTTGGACCGCATAGGCAAGGTCAGCGATAAAATCATCGTTTGTATCTTGTCCCCTGTGAGAGACAACGACTGTCCAGTTCCATTCTTTTGCTAATTTCACAGCTTCTAATGTTTCAGATATGCTTCCGATTTGATTTGGTTTAATAATCACGCCGTTGATACTTCCCTTTTCGTGGGCGCGTTTCATTCGTTCGATGTTTGTGGTTGTGAGGTCGTCGCCGCAGACAACAATGTCGTTTCCAAACATTTCGTGAAGTTTTTCGAAGTGGCTAAAATCTTCTTCTTTGAAGGGATCTTCAAGGAAGAACAAATTATATTTTTCTTTTGCTTCTTTGTAGATTGGCAGAAGTTTTTTAGCTGAGACGCGAACATTGTTCGCGGCGGCATCAATTCCAAAATCAACGAGGCCTTGAACGGCAAGCGCTTTCGCGACTTTCTGAAAAACTTTTAAGGGCTCAAGGTTGTTTTTAAAATTCGGGGTAAAGCCGCCTTCATCGCCGACGTTTACTGCGCTTGGACCAACATTCGTTTTTACGTACTCACGAATCAGGCGATACATTTCTTTTCCAATCTGAATTGCTTCTTTAACGCTTCGGCTTTTTGGAATCACCAGATATTCCTGAAAATCGAGTTGGGTGCCCGCGTGTACGCCGCCTTCGGTGCAGTTTATATAGAGACGGGGCGCATTTGTTCCTTCGCCTTTGCCGTAAATATCCCTGAGATGTTTCCAGAGCGGAACACCTTTTATTTCAGCGGCGAGGCGGCTCGCGGCAATTGAAACCGAGAGAATCGCGTTTGCGCCGAGTTTTGATTTATTAGTTGTACCATCGAGTTCGAGGAGTGTTTTATCAATGTCGCCTTGGTTTTCGGGGTCGCGTCCTTTTAAGATCGGTTCGATGACTTCGGTGATGTTTTGAATCGCTTTTCCAACCGGAACGTAGTGGGCTTCGTGCGAACCTTTGCTTTCACCTTCGGGAATGCTTGCGATTACTTCTTTTCCTCCGCCTCGCATCGTAACTTCAATAGTCCAACCGCCGCGGGAGTTTAAGATTTTTCGAGCTGAAATTGATTCGATGCTTGGCATTCTAAATCACTTTTATAGTGAGAATTTAATGGGGGGCGTAATCATTTTATGATTCTTCGGAATCAATAATTTTCTTAATGATAACGCCGGCTGATATAATGAAGAATAGTCCGGCGAGTACTTCAATTGTGAATTCTGGATCTGAGTCCATAAGACCACCGTGTTGACTAGTGATAAAGTCGAGTATGACTATTACAGCTGAAATTCCGGTATACCATATAGCGAATTTTTTCCAACCACGAAAAACTTCTTCAGGAAAGAAAAGAAGGGCGATGAAGCTAAGTAAAGAAACGAGAGAAAAAATTCCTATGAATAGACCTATATATTCAAGATCGAGGATGCTTTCTAGTCCATATCCAATAAAAATCGCTAAAACGGACGCAACAGCAAGTAAGAATAGCTTTTCTCTGTAACTCATAATTTTTTATTAATTTGTTTTTCGACTTCGGCGATTGCGAGGGTTGTTTTTACTACAGTGTCAGGATTTAACGACATACTTTCGATTCCTTCGCGAACCAAGAACTCGGCGAAGTCAACATGATCTGAAGGCGCCTGACCGCAGATGCCGATGTACTTTCCTTTTTCTCTGCATTTCTTAATGATTTCAGCAACCATTTTCATAACCGCTGGGTTCTTTTCGTTCGCGACGTGGCTTACAATGCCGGAATCTCTATCAAGCCCAAGTACGAGTTGGGTCAGATCATTTGAGCCGATTGACATTCCATCAAAGATATTCAGAAATTCATCGGCAAGGAGGATATTTGAAGGAATTTCGCACATTACATAGACCGTTACAAGATTTTCTTTCGGAAGATTTCTTTTTTCGGCGATATAGCGGGTTACGAGCCCTGTTTCAGCCATAATCTCGAGCGTCTGAATTCCCTCTTCCGGCGTACGACAAAATGGAACCATTGGAATGACGTTTGTGAGCCCCATTTCGTCACGGACTTTTTTAATCGCGATACATTCGAGTTTAAACGCTTCTTTGAATTTCGGATCGTAGTAGCGGGAGGCGCCGCGCCAGCCGATCATCGGATTTTCTTCGAGTGGCTCGTAGGCATCGCCCCCTAACAGCGTTCTATATTCATTTGTTTTGAAATCTGAAAAGCGGACAATGACATGACGCGGGTAAAAGGCAGCGCCGATTTTCGCGATGCCGTAGGCGAGATTATCAACGTAAAATTCCGTTTTGTTTTTCCACCCTTTTGTTTTTTCGTTGATTTTCGCTTTGAGTTTTTTATCGAGTTTATCGAAATTTAGGAGTGCGAGCGGATGGATGCCTATGACGGAAGCAATAATAAATTCTTCGCGCGCGAGCCCGACGCCTGAGTTCGGAAGAAATGATTTTTCAAAGGCGGTATCGGGAGTCGCGATGTTCATCATTATCTTTGTTTTCGGTTCGGGGATTTTCTTTACATCGTGCTCGATAATATCGAATTTCAAACTACCACTAAACACGATCCCCTCTGAACCGGTTGTATCTACCGTAATCGTATCGCCTGTTTTGATTTTTCTCGTCGCGTTTCCTGAACCGACGATCGCGGGAATGCCGAGCTCACGGGAGACAATCGCGGCGTGCGAAGTTCTGCCACCTTTATCCGTTACAATTGCCGCGGCAATTTTCATAATTGGCTCCCAGTCGGGATCGGTCATATCAGTTATCAAAACTTCACCATGTTTGAATTTGCCGATATCTTTGACACTTAAAATAACCCGCGCTTTTCCAATCGCGATTTTACTGCCTACGGAGGCGCCACGAACGAGAACAATACTTTCTTCTTTTCGTATATATTCTTTAATCTTCGAGTAGTCGCGGCCCGCATGGATTGTTTCAGGGCGGGCCTGGACAATAAAGAGCTCGCCGCTTTTTCCGTCTTTTGCCCACTCGATATCCATCGGCATCCATTTACCGTTTTTTTCCGAGTAGTGCTCCTCGATTTTTACACCCCAGTTGGCGAGTTGGCGAACTTCTTTATCTGTTATTACAAAATTGCTTCGCTCTTCGTCAGTTGTATCAATAACCTTTGTCTGTTTTACGCCCTTGTTGCTTCCGTAGATCATTTTCTTGAGTTTTGTACCCAAGTGTTTCGCGATTACAGCGTTTGGCGCTTTTTGAAGCGTTTGTTTCGCTATAAAGAATTCATCGGGAGTAACTTTTCCTTGCACCACCATTTCACCCAAGCCCCACGAACCATTTATGATAACGACATCTTTAAAGCCGGATTCAGTATCGAGGGTAAACATTACGCCTGATGCACCGCTGTCGGAACGCACCATTCTTTGGACGCCTACCGAGAGCGCGACTTTCGAGTGTTCGAATCCTTTATCAACGCGATACGAGATTGCTCGATTGGTAAAAAGTGAAGCCATCGCGGCTCTTGCCGCTTCTTTTACTTCTTCGGCACCACGGATGCCAAGATACGTGTCATGCTCGCCCGCGAAGCTCGCACCGGGCAGATCTTCGGCGGTCGCGCTTGAACGCACTGCCGTATCTATATTTTTGCCGTAGCGGGCTTCCATTTCGCCGTAGGCATGTTCGATTTCTTCTTTCAGATCTTCCGGAAATTCTGTTTTCACAATCATCTCTCGGATCTTTTTACCGACACGAGCGAGTTCTTTAAGCTTACTTGTATCTAAACCCTTAAGCGTTTCATTAATTTTTCCTTCAAGCCCTGTTTCGCGCAAAAAATGCCGATATCCTTCGGCGGTAATAATGAAGCCACTTGGGACACTGACGCCCTTCGCGCCAAGGGTTTTAATCATTTCGCCTAAGGACGCGTTTTTGCCTCCAACAAGCGGCACGTCTTCGATACCCACCTCCTCCATCCAAACGATGAACTTTTTATTATTCCCCATTGTTTCGTGAAACTACTTTAAGCGCGATCGTTATGTCCGATACGTTTGTTCCAGTCGCGCCTGTTAGAATATAATCCCCGCTTTGTTCGAAAAATGATGTCGCGTCGTTCTCTTCAAGATACGCCTTGATGTCGAGACCTTTTTCTTCGGCTTTTTTGCGTCCGAATTCATCTGCGATCGCACCCGCGAATTCGCCATTGTCCCGCCCATCAGAAGCAATTGACGCGATCACCTCTCCGCCGTTTACTTCTTTTAACGCGGCGAGTGTTAGTTCTTGATTTCTTCCTCCGCGTCCCTTTCCTTTAATAGTAACTGTTGTTTCGCCTCCATACAAAAGTACTTTCCCTAAATCGGCTTTGCGAATTTCTTTCGCAATGTTTGCCGCCACTTTGCGCGCTTCGCCAATGAGCGCCGTTTCTCGTATTTCTACTTCGAGACTATGCTCTTTTGCTTTTTCCGCCATCGCGTTTAACGCGGTTTCGTTTGAAACAAGAAGTATGTTTGAAACATTTTCAAAATATTTTGATTCTTTGGGCGTTTCCGTGAGCGGATATTCGTCTTTGTTCAGCTCTTTCAGACAATCGTATTTTTTCAATATCTTTTCGGCGTCTTTGACGCTCGTTTCGTCTTCGACGGTCGGCGCCGAGGAAATGACGTTTATATCGTTACCAGGCACATCTGAGAAAATCAGCGAAATAACTTTTGCCGGATACGCTTCCTTAGCAAGGTTGCCGCCTCGCGCATATGAACTGTGTTTACGGATCGCATTGATTTCTTGAATTGTCGCGCCTTTTTTGAAGAGAAGTTTCATAAGCGCTGTTTCATCTGCGGCAGTTATTCCTTCTAGCGGAGCTGAAAGCAGTGTTGAACCGCCACCTGAAATAACGAATAATACTACGTCGTTTTCGGTTTTATTTTTGAGAAGTTCGAGGATTTTTTTCGTTGCCGCGACGTTTGCCTCGGAGGGCATTGGGTGTGTTCCTTGTAGATACTCAAGCTTTTTAAAACTTGCTTCTTTTGAATCGCGAATATCAAGTACGATGCCGTTCTTTAGATATTTACCGAGCATCGGTTCGAGCGCGGTCGCGGCATCGAGGGCACATTTACCGATCGCAACAAGTGTTACACCATCTTCTTTGAGCGGCGTTACTGTTTCGTTTACCACAAGCGCATTATTTTCAACACGGACTGATTTTTCGATAACGTGCTTTGTTTCGATACTTTCAAGGCCGGCTTCGATAATCGAAAGAAGCGTCCGGCGCGGTTCGGTTAGAGCAATTTGCTTGTAGTTTTTTATTTTCATGGTTCGACAAGCTCACCACAAGGTGGTTCGACAGGCTCACCACAAGGTGGTTCGATAAGTTCACCACAGGCGATATTTAGTAAACTCATCTTAAAAAGATTTTTGTTTCCAGATATCGTGGAGAATGCGACAGGGATCAACGATGCGCGGATCTGAAATCTTGTAATACACATTTGTGCCCTCGCGGCGCATCTTCACAAGACGGGCGTGGCGCAGAAGCGCCAGGTGTTGGGAAACATTCGCTTTCGGGGTTTTTACGGTACGAACGATATCGCTTACGGGAAGCTCGCTATTGCGAAGCAGATTTAAGATTTCGAGACGCTTTGAATTGGCGAGAAGTTTATAGATATCGGCATTCCGAGCGTAGGTTGTTTTAGGAAATGGGGATTTGATCATTGTGGGAAGTATGTAGCCCCGACGCTCCTCCAGAGGTCGGGATATATTTAAAGTATAGAGCTAATCAGTATAGAGTTCTACTCTAGTATTCGATGCCACGGCGAGCCTTTTCCCCTTTTTGATAAGGGTGTTTTATTTCTTTGAATTCGGTTACGAGGTGAGCGATTTCTATAAGCTCCTGATGCGCGCCGCGACCGGTGAATATAACGTCAATGGATTCCGGTATTTCTTTCGCGAAGCTTATAATTTCCTCTTTTACAATCAAATTTAACATTCCGGCTACGTTTATTTCATCAAGCACGATGAGATCGAATCTGTTTTCAGCGATTGCCTTCTTTGCTTTCTTAAAATGAAACTCGGCGGCTTTTTTATGCGCTTCGATCGGCAACGTATCTCCTAAAATACCGACAAAGCCCTCACCACCTTTTTCCAAGTAGATTTCCTTCGTCAGCTTCTTAAGCGTTTTTTCCTCGCCAGTTTCTACTTTCGGACTTTTAATAAACTGGAAGATGCCGACGCGCTTGCCTTGTCCCGCGGCACGGATTGCCTGACCGATTGCCGCGGTTGTCTTGCCTTTTCCGTTTCCTGTGAAAACGAGAATCATAGTTCGGTTACACTCACTATAAGTCCTACGTACAGAGCCCCCAACCACACGAGGGACACTTGAGGCATCCTTCGCCCCTGACAAGCGTTGTGCCGCACTTTGGACACTTCACGAGCGGTCCTAGCGTGCCATTCCCATTTCCATTTTCTGGGTTTTCTTGTTTCTGTTTGTCTTTTTTATCACCAGGGGCATTCAAAACCTGGTTTTCGATTGAGCCATCGCGGTACACGGTTACTCCCTTGCATCCAAGTTCGTATCCCAAGAGATACGTTTTTTTCATATCTTCGATTGTCGCGTCCGAATGAAAATTGATTGTTTTTGAGATCGACGAGTCAACCCATTTTTGGAACACGGCAAGGGCGCGGATGTGGTCTTCCGGTGTTAGATCGTGGGCAACGCGGAATACTTTTTTGACGAGTGGTGGGAGATACGAGATCTTTTCAACGCTTCCATGACGGGTTGTAATTTCTTTCAAGAGTTCCTCGTCGTAAATACCGAATTCTCTCATTGCGACGCCGAATTCTTCGTTGATGTAATAAAAGCTTCCGACGGCGACATTTTTTTCGAATACTAAGCTAAATGCCGGCTCGATACCTGAGGAGGCGCCAGCGATCATCGAGATCGAACCGGTTGGCGCGATAACAGTGGTGTAGGCATTTCGGAGACCATGGCGTTTTATAAGTCCCGAAACTTTTTTCCAATCACAGTTCCAACTTTTTTTGTCGTAGAAACCGGCGAATGGCAGTTTGCCTTGTGGATAAAAACTCTTTTTATAGTACGGGAACGATCCACGGATTCTCGCGAGTTCGGACGAAGCCATTTTTGATTCAAAGTTGATGAATTCCATAAGGCGTTCCATAAATGCCTGACCTTCTTTGCTGTCGTAGGAAACGCGAAGCGCGAAAAGTGCGTCCGCGAGTCCCATAATGCCTAAGCCAATTTTTCTTGTTTTCAATGACATTCCTTCAATCTGCGGGAGCGGGAATTTGTTGACATCAATCACGTTGTCTAAGAATTCAGTTGCCTCGTGCACTGCTTTGCCAAGTCCTTCCCAGTCAAAGCTTGTTTTTCCCGTTTCAGGATCACGCCTTACAAAGGCGTACACATTCATACTCCCCAAATTGCAGGATTCGTTCGGATACAAAAGCACTTCGCCACAGGGGTTTGTCGCAAGAATCGGCCCCAGTTCTTTTAAAAACGGGTTGTGTTCGTTGATGCGATCGTAGAAAATCAAGCCTGGTTCGGCGGATTCCCACGCTTGGTAGACGATGATGTCGAATAAGGTACGCGCGTTTATTTTTCGCATCACCTTTCCGCTTCGCGGATTTATAAGCGGATAATCTTCGTCTTTTTTGTAGTACTGCCAGAAGTCGTCCATCAAGATAACTGAGATATTGAAGTTGCGGAGCGCCTTGTTGCCTTTTTTGGCGGTGATGAATTTTTCGATATCAGGATGATTCGAATTCATAATGCCCATATTCGCGCCACGGCGAATACCGCCCTGCTTTATGACGTCCGTCATTTTATCGAAGAGACTCATAAAGCTGATCGGACCGGATGCGATGCCTGAGGTGCTTCGGACGATGTCGCCTTCGGGGCGGAGTTTTGAAAAGTTGTATCCGAGGCCACCGCCAGCTTGAAAGATAAAGGCAGCGCTTTGGAGCGTTCCCATAATACCTCCGAGCGAGTCATCGATATCAAGTACGAAACAGGCGCTTCCCATACCGAGTTTTCTTCCGAAGTTCGCAAGCGCCGGCGTATTCGGGAGAAAACGCTTATAACGCATCAAGTTGTATAACCGATCGATTCCTTTTTCGTGATCTTTATAGGTACTTGATTGGAGCGCTTTCCATACCCTTGACCACGAGACTTTCATTTTTCCTTCAGATGAGAGCCTGTCGTAGAGGGTTTTGAGTGCTTCGAGGTTGTACTTATTTAAAACATACTTTCCTATTTTTACTTTTCCTTCGCTTTTTACGGGGTCAAAACTTTCAATGGGCTGAATTTTTGATTTTCCCGATTTATCAAAGATGTTCTTTTCATATAAGAATGACGGAAGATACGTATGGACCGCGACACGTTCGAAAAGCTGTTTCGGACTTTCTATAAGATGCCCTTCTTCGTCTTTCGCGAGATAGCGAGATTTTAAGACACGAAGCGCGTTCGCGTCGAAGAATTTATCTACCTCGTCTACCGCGTCTTTTTCTAGGATTTGTTCTTTTTCCCGACGAACCGCGAGCCGTTCATCGCGGTAGGTCATATAGGCACGAACAAGGCGTACTTCGCCTTCTTCGATCAGAGTTTTTTCAATAACATCCTGGACTTTTTCGACGGTTGGGATTTCTTTTGGCTTCACAGCTGACTCAAGCTTTTTCAGGGCGCTTTCAGCGTAGGCGCGGGCCCGTTCGATGTTACTCATACCCAAGCTCGTCATTGCTCGAAAAACAGCGTTTACGATTTTTTCTTTATCAAAAGGGACTATATTTCCATCGCGTTTCTTGATTTCTTTCACTACCTTCTTTACTTTTTCCCGCCTGAGGCGGACTTCAGCCCGAGGCTGATGAACCTTGGGTTCAAGCCTTGGGCTGGCTTTTTTGGTTTTTTTCATTGTTTTGAAAATAGGTTTATGGATTGGAGAATTTCGACTATCTCAGATCTTTTTCCGCCCAAGGCGAACCAGCTTATAGCTGGCTTTTTCTTGAAATGTTCGAGGATGGGTATTTTCTTTTGCAGTAATTCGTAGCCTTTAATAAACGCGAGGCTCCATACAAGGTCGCCAAGCAACATATTTCCTAAAAAAGGCAACGCCATAAAGTACGAGGCGGCGAGTCCATCCGTTGTTTTTGGGTAGAGCGTGCCAAACATCCAGACGGCGTAATTTGTTGTGAGATAAAAGAGTACTGATCCGGAGATGGCGGCGAGGGTTATATTTTCGAATGATTTATTTTCTTTAAGAAATCGCCCGATTATTGCAATAAGGAGGAAGCTTCCATACACGACCGCAAGGATTTTTATACTGTAGAACCCGATGATCATATCGCTTATTACCATTGGGATAAGTACTAGAAATATACTCCAGGAGTTGCGCGTATACGCACCCGCGAAGAGTGCGAAGGCGCCAATTGCGGTTGCATTCGGTGGATGCGGCAGAAAGCGTGTTGCCACGGCAATAAGCGCGAGCGTAGTTAAAATCCCTGCTGATTTACGAACTTCCATTCGATGATGTCGCCGCTTTTTACTTTGTACATATCCGCGCCGACTTTCGCGTATTCGTTATTTGCCCAATATTGCCAATATTTTTGGTCTGTACCGTTCTTTTCAGTGCCTATTTTTT
>Ga0156052_132_pt1 | contig 12068 bp, 10 predicted proteins | sample RifCSPlowO2_02_FD_107705 | JGI IMG/M metagenome (GOLD analysis project Ga0156052, IMG submission 107705) | Candidatus Colwellbacteria bacterium RIFCSPLOWO2_02_FULL_44_20b | reverse complement strand
GAAACAGCTTCGTAAAAAGGGGTTTGTTCCGGCCGAGCTTTATGGCAGAGGAATTCAAAATCTTCATCTTAGCCTGTCCCGACAGGAGTTTTTAAAAGCATTCCGAGAGGCGGGGGAGAACACGATTATCAATGTCATGATTGATGGAAAGCCGCATCCGGTTTTGATTTACGACGTCCAGCGCGACTCAATTTCGGGAGAATTTTTAAATATTGATTTCTATCAGTTTCGAGCAGATGAAGAGATCGAACTTCAAGTTCCTATTGTTTTCATCGGCGAGGCGCCGGCAGTTAAAGAAAAAGGAGCTGTGCTTACAAAGGCAATGGACCAGGTTGAAATTCGTGCGTTGCCCGCGGATATTCCTCATCATCTTGAGGTTAACTTGTCTGTTCTCACAGACATTGGTCAGAGTGTTTACGTTAAAGATCTTCCTTCCGGAAAATTTGAGATTCTTGTCAGTCCAGGGACCGTGGTTGTTACCGCTTCTGAAGTAAAAGTTGAAGAAGAAGTGCCGGTTATCGACGAAAGCGCGCAAATTGAAGGTGTCGCAGTTGAAACCGAGGAAAAGAAGGCGGAACGAGCACAAGAAAAAGAAGCAAAGGAATCTTCTTCTGAGGCCTCAACTCCTAAGGCTACTAAATAACTTTTTCTTACGTTTTTACGTTATACTTAAAGAAGTTCTCTTATTGTAGGAACTTCTCTTATGTTCCAACGACCACGACCAAAGATTCTTGTTGACGTTACTTCTCGAAAGCGTCTTCCATTTCATTCTTTTGATTCCTTGCCTCGGCGGGTTAATTTAAGTTATGAACCGCGCCGAAGTTTTTCATTGCCTCGCCTTTTTAAAGTCCTTCCATTTATTTTTCTTCTCCTTTTCTTTTTAAACCCCGTGTACGCTCCTATCGGTAGTCTTGGCACTCAAGCACAAACAACAAGTACCGCGCTTCAAGAGCGAGAGGTGCTTCAACAACAACTTGACGATCTTGAGCGCCAAATGGCTGAGTACGAGAAAACTATCGAAGTTTACAAACGTCAGGGTGTCAGTCTTTCTTCAGAAATCAAACAATTAAACGCGAAGATTTCGAAGATTAATCTTCAGATTAAATCTGTCAGTTTATCACTCGACAAGCTTGATTCGGAAATTGCGGCGACATCAGACAGAATTGTCGTGACGGAGATTAATATTGACGCTCGGAAAGCGGCGCTTTCAAAATCACTTCAAACTATTTACGAAAGCGAAGATACGAGTCTCATTGAGATTTTGCTTCGGAGCCAACAGATCTCTGATTTTTTTGGAAATCTTAATGACCTAGCTGTTGTCCAAGAAACCGTTCGTGTGTCGCTCGGCGAACTTACTGATCTTAAAACCGAGCTTACTGATCAAAAAGAAGTTCTTGGACTGAAGCGGGCTGACGCGCAGGCGCTTAAGGAATATCAGGATGCTCAGCGGCGCGCAGTTGAACTAACAAAGAAGGAAAAAGATACTATTCTCGCGACAACAAAGGGGCAAGAGTCAAAATACAAGGAGCTTTTAAAAGAAACTGAGAAGACAGCCGCGCAAATTCGGAGCAGAATTTTCGAACTTCTTGGAGGAGGAGAGCTCAGTTTCGAACAGGCGTACCAGTTCGCGAAAATAGCAGAAGACGTGACAGGTATTCGAGCGGCTATGGTCCTTGCGGTCCTAGATCGTGAATCGGCTCTTGGACAGAATGTTGGTCGCTGTAATTACAGAACAGCAATGCATCCAACACGCGATATTCCTATTTTTCTCGAAATTACAAAAGAACTCGGTCTTAATCCCGATGAAATGCTTGTGTCCTGCGCGAATGCTGACGGCGCGTACGGAGGCGCTATGGGCCCCGCGCAATTTATTCCCTCAACGTGGAATATTTATCGTGATCGGGTAACGCAGGCGACTGGCAGTCGTCCTCCTTCACCGTGGCGGAACGCGGACGCGTTTATCGCGACGGCACTTTATCTTAGAGACGCGTACGATTCAGCTTCGTGCATTGAGTACAGTAAACTCGACAGTGATTCGCAACGGTTGCGTGAACGATGCGCGGCGGCGAAATATTATGCCGGTAGTAGGTGGCACACCTATCGATGGGCGTACGGAGAGCCGGTTGTTGACCGTGCTGACAGTTTCCAAAAAGATATAAATCTGATTACATCTTAGAAGTTATAAGTAGGAAGCAGAAAGGGAGAGAAGTTCTCACTGCGCGTGTTCGCTTTTTTGAAATGCTTTTATCTTTTGATTACGCTCAAGACGAAATCTTTTGAAAAGATTTCACAATTGGGTCAAGATTGCCCTCCATAATTTTTTCTATATTATGGAATTTTTTGCCGATCCTGTGATCCGTAATTCTATCTTCAGGGAAGTTGTAGGTGCGGATTTTTTCAGAACGGTCGCCAGAACCGATTTGTTCCCGGCGGTTTGATCCCAGTTTTTTCTCTTCGGCTTCACGTTGGGCTTCATATAGCTTTGCTCGAAGAATATCCATCGCGGCCTCACGATTCGCGTATTGCGATCGTTCGGCTCGGGAAGAGATTACGATTCCCGTTGGTTTATGGAGAATACGAACCGCAGTTTCAACTTTGTTGACGTTTTGGCCGCCGGGACCGCCCGCGCGAGAGAATGTTACTTCAAGATCGTTCTCGTTAACCTGAACTTCTTTTGCTTCTACCTCCGGTAGAATAGCAACAGAGGCGGTTGAAGTATGTACGCGTCCGGATCGTTCCGTGTCCGGAATACGCTGAACGCGGTGAACGCCGGATTCTTGTTTTAAGTCTTTGTATATTTCGCCCGGATTCACCGATGTTATTTGCGCGACGAAACTTTTATATCCACGGAGCGATGTTTCGTTTGAATCAACAATCTTAAATCCCCAGCCGCGGTTTACGGCGTAGCGTTGGTACATACGAGCGAGATCGCCCGCGAAAATTGCGGCTTCGTCCCCTCCGACCCCTGCTCTGATTTCAAGAATAACTTTGTTACTCATTTGTATCTAATAAAAAATTACTTAATACCTTAAGCGTATCAAGTAGTTTTACTAAATGGAATTCCTACGCCTCTTTTTTGTCCGCGATCTTCTTTTCTTTTTTTACGGCTTTCTTTTCCTTTTTTGATTTAACCTCGGTCTTTTTCGCGGCAACGCGCGCCTTGAATTTTTCAACGCGACCAGCAATATCGAGAAGTTTTTCTTTGCCCGTGAAGAACGGATGGCAGTTTGAACAGATTTCAACTTCCATTTTCTCCTCTGTTGAACCAACGGTGAAAACCTTGCCGCAGGAACAGCGAATTTCAGCCTTTGTATGATATTGCGGATGAATGTCTTGTTTCATATCCCGGGTATCCTAGCATCCAAGGGCTTGCCTGTAAAGTCATAGCTTTTGTTTGACAAGCCTTTTCCTTTTATCTATTATGGTTTCGCACCTTGATAACTGGAGGTTTTTATTTAGAACCCATCTCAAAAATACCGTGAGCCGCGCTATGAGCAAATTTTTCAATACATCAAGAGGCAAGGAGGAGACTGTACCTTGTGGTACGTTGACGACCTGTCTCGCCGAGACAAGGCGGGCGAGCGACGTAGAGGTGTTGAAAATTAGCTCATATCCCGAACTGGTTGCGTCTAGTTTTGTCTCCGACTTCGTTGCTCCTCGGAGCTGTAGCACAGGCTACTATCTCCTCGTCGCGCCTCGCCGGCCGACAAAACCTAGACAGCAACGCGACTCCACGATACTTTTGAGATGGGTTCTATAACTACGACAAAGTTTTTTTAGTTGTCCCAAGTCTATTTCATCTAATAGTTTGAGCTGACCAGCTGGGAGCTTGAACTGTTAGATATACCAGAGAATTTGATCCTGGTTCAGGATGAACGCTGGCGGCGTGGATAAGGCATGCAAGTCGTGCGTCTTTATTCCGTGTTGTAGCAATACAACATGGAATGAGGTAGCGGCGAACGAGTTAGTAACACCATGGTAACCTACCCTTAAGCGGGGCATAGCTTGCCGAAAGGCGAGGTAATACCCCATAGCAATGCGGGGACATATGTCATTCGCATTTAAAGATCATCGCAAGATGAATCACTTTTGGAGGGGCCTAGGTCTGATCAGCTAGTTGGTAAGGTAATGGCTTACCAAGGCTATGACCAGTAGGGGGGCTGAGAGGCTGATCCTCAACGACGGAACTGAGACACGGTCCGTACACCTACGGGTGGCAGCAGTCGAGAATATTCGACAATGGGCGAAAGCCTGATCGAGCGACGCCGCGTGCAGGAAGAAGGTCTTCGGATTGTAAACTGCTTTTCATAGGGAGGAAGGCCACGTTTACGTGGTTTGACGTTACCTATGGAATAAGGGGTTGCTAACTCTGTGCCAGCAGCAGCGGTAATACAGAGACCCCAAGCGTTATCCGGATTTATTGGGCGTAAAGGGTGCGTAGGGGGTCATGTGCGTCTATTGTCAAACCTCACCGCTTAACGGTGAGCTTGCGGTGGATACGGCATGACTTGAGGATGCGAGAGGTGTGTAGAACGCACGGTGTAGGGGTGAAATCCGTTGATATCGTGCGGAATACCAGAGGCGAAGGCGGCACACTGGCGCATTCCTGACCCTGAGGCACGAAAGCGTGGGGAGCAAAAAGGATTAGATACCCTTGTAGTCCACGCCCTAAACGATGCCGGCTAGCTGTTTCGAGTATCGACCCTCGAAGTGGCGTAGCTAACGCGTTAAGCCGGCCGCCTGGGAAGTACGAGCGCAAGCTTAAAACTCAAAGGAATAGACGGAGACTCGCACAAGTGGTGGAGCATGAGGTTTAATTCGATACAGAACGAAGAACCTTACCAGGGTTAGAAATCTTAGTGGAAAGCTGACCGAAAGGTTGGCCCTCTCTCAAGGACCACTAGGACAGGTGATGCATGGTTGTCGTCAGCTCGTGTCTTGAGATGTTCCCTTAAGTGGGGTAACGAGCGCAACCCGTGTCCTGTGTTATATGTGTCACAGGAGACTACCTCGTTTTTCGAGGAGGAAGCGCGGACGACGTCAAATCAGCATGTCCCTCCGATATCCTGGGCCACACTCATGCTACAATGGTCACAACAGAGGGTTGCCAAACCGTAAGGTGGAGCTAATCCCTAAAAAGTGGCCTCAGTTCAGATTGAGGGCTGAAATTCGCCCTCATGAAGCCGGAATCACTAGTAATCGCAGGTCAGCTATACTGCGGTGAATACGTTCTCGAGTCTTGTACTCACGATAAAAGCGCGCAGCAGGTTATACGACTAGACCGTTTAAATCGGTCCCTCCAATTCGTCGTTGGAGCGTAGCTAAGAGATAGTCCCGATTCGCGAGGATCGTGGATGGAGGATCTTGAAGCAAATTACAGTCCTATGAAACAAAAACGGCGATCGAGCTATGATTGGCAGTGAGCATAGTGAAGATCAAGGACAAGCCGTTCATAGGAATGTAAGGAAAAGTTATATAACTGACCTGTGGAGATCTGATGGCTGTTCTCGATTGGGAAATCGAGATACAATAAAACTGACGCAGCGTCAGAAGTCAGCTGAGTCATAGTACCCGCCCAGGGCGGGGAAGGAACTCACTCAATGCAGTTAAGCGAAGATTATATTGTCGGGTTAGTAGACGGTGAAGGTAGTTTTACTGCTTTCGTCCGTAATCTTAAGGACTCTACGGAACGTGTACGAAGAACACGAATTGAGCCGCGATTTTACATCAAGCTCATCGAAAAAGATAAGGATGTTCTCTACGCACTTCGAGATTATTTTGGATGCGGAAGTGTCTATTATCAGAAGGATGTTCGTAAGAATCATCAAAATTGTTACCGATATGAAGTATTCAACCGACGTGAGCTTAAAGAAATCATTATTCCTTTCTTTACGGCGCATCAGTTGAAACTTCTTTCGAAACAGAAAGATTTCAAAATCTTTTGCGATTTGATGAGACGGATAGAGAAAAACGAACATCTCACAACCGACGGACTTCAGAGAATCTATAAGCTTAAACAACAGATGCATTGAGCTCGCCGCATACGGGAAATCCGTCCGTGCGGTGGGAACATCAATTCCGAGTTTTGCGGAAGATATTTGCCCGTCAAGCCAAGGGAGCCGGGAATACCCGATGTCTGCTTTTTAGTGGATTAGGGTAAGTTCGGTGACATGGGCTAAGTCGTAACAAGGCACGTGTAGCGGAAGCTGTGCGTGGAACAATTACACTAGAAAAAAGAAGTCGATCTCAGAAAGTGTTGGTCGAGGAGCTTTAAGTCTCGACTGGCTTGGGTCAACTAAAAAGGTTTTGTCAGAATTACTTTCTTGTCTCTATCAGCATCGGTTGTCGGTATGCTCCAGCGGCATGCCGCAACCTACGTTTTCGACGGCACCATCCCGCCTTTGGCGGGAACCAATCTGGTGCCGTCTCCGAAAGTTGCTGTACGAGACACAGAAGTAATTCTTTATTGGTGGTTACTAATGGTAACTCTCGGCACCAAAACTTTTTCTTTCAGAAAAAGACCAATCTTTTGGTGCCTTCGAGAAGTGCTGTACGGACTTCAGGGATGACCTTTTGTGTAGGGGTGAAGGATTAGGGATTGGGCTACGGCTGAGTCCGAAAGCTTCTACTTAAAAGGACAGGAATGATTTAGTTTGTGGGTGGTGGGGGAGGAGAATTTTAACTTCGGATTTTTATGAGGGGCCCTGTTTTTATTTATTATGTACGTAGGGTTTATTTTCATTTCTATATGAAAGCGCTATTATATACGTTGTATGGTTGAAATAGGAGCGAAAAAAGTTTTGGTTGTCGAGGATGACCGATTTTTGTCGGCGCTTTTAGAGCGACGGCTCGTGAAGGAGGGTTTTCACGTTCTTCTCGCGGAAGACGGGGATCGGGCGCTTGAAATTATGCGTCTTGAGAAACCGCATCTTACTATCCTCGATATTATTCTTCCGAAAAAGTCGGGTTTTGAAGTTATGGGACTTGTTCAACAAGAGCCCAGTCTTCAAACCGGGCCGATTGTTGTTATGACAAATCTTGGGCAGGAAGACGATGTTGCTCGAGGGAAAAGCCTTGGCGCTCTCGAATATTTTATAAAAGCAAAAACGTCGATTGAAGAAATTGTTCAGAAAGTGAAAGCGATTGTCGGGGGAATGTGATCGGGTACAGTATGTAGAAAGTAGAATGTAGAAGGTAGTAGACATAAGGATTATCCACAGGAGAATAGAGCATCATTGATTTATAGGGGATGCGCTTGGTATGATTAGTACAGCAAAAAGGTCTTTGCACACTTTTTCTAATATAAAAATAACTAAAGGTCTTACTAAATTTATTAACTATGCAGATACAGAAAAAAGGTTTTACGTTGCTTCCTCTCGATGAAACTCGGGGCAAGAAGGGTTTCACCCTTTTGGAACTTCTTATCGTGATCGGAATTCTCGCGATTTTAGCGAGCGCAACGGCGATTGTTCTAAATCCAGCTGAACTCTTGCGGCAAGCACGGGATACGCAGCGGCTGAGCGACTTGGACAGCGTGAAGAGTGCGCTTGCTCTGTACGCAACTGATAACGCCAACCCAGCATTTACTGCCGGACCGTATAGTACGAATAACGCCACATGCGGTTTTGGTGTTGCCTGTGGTATTCGAAATATTTATACAGTGAACGGCACTACTGCTTGGGTTCCAATTAATCTAGATACTGGTATTACAGGGGGATCACCGTTACCTACTTATCCACGGGATCCTAAGAATGACGCTACATACCAGTACGCCTATAAAGGAGATGATGTTAAAGATATATTTGAACTTAATGGGCGATTAGAGAGCAGTAAATTTAAGGCGATGATGACAACTGACGGAGGAGATAAAAATACGTGTACAACCTACATCGAAGAGACTTGTTACTACGAGACTGGTACTGCTCCGGGATTAAGTCTTTAGTTCGAGCGTCGTGTTCTATTTCCTTGTTGGTATTATTGTTGTGATTCTAGGAGCGTCCTACTTTTTAGTAGGGCGTTCCTTTTTTATTCGCAGGAAACACATACTTCTTACAAGTATTTTTCTTATTGTACTTGCGTGGCTTGTTTACCAGGCGTCTCTTGTCTATTTTGCTTGGCTCATCGACTTGCAGGGCCGGTACCTTTTGCCACCGTATCGGGAAATCGCATATTTCCTTCAGTATGTTGGGTTTCGGATTTTTGTTCCCTATATTGTTTCTTTTTTGGCGGGAGTTATTTTTTTCTTTGCCGCGAAATTTCTTAACCGGAAATACGATGAGCGTTTTTTTGAACCGGAGGAGCCGTATTTTTTAGCACTTTCTTTATTCCTTCTCGGACATCCTGGATGGCTTGTTTATCTTGTCGCGGTATTTGTTGCTTACTTCTTTTTCCATATTATTCACGCTTTTATTGCCAATCGGACTGATCGGTTGCCGTTTTATCATTTTTGGCTCCCTGTCGCACTCTTTGTTATACTTCTTAATGAGTTCTGGTTTTCGCACACCGGGTTTTGGTCGCTTATGGGTTTTGGAAAACTAATGTAACGAGTGAGTAGTATGTAGTGAGTAGTAGGTAGTAGGGATTAATCTTTGAATTCTTTTTATGCTTGAGATACCACCACAAAAATTACGAGAACTTCTTGTGGGCGAAAGCCTTATGGCGGGCGATGCTTTTGATGCGATCGCCCAAGAGGCTGAACGTTTTCATCAGAGTCTTTCTGATACTCTTATTTCACGTGGACTTATTACACGGGAGTATTTTGAGGATCTTCTTGTAAAATATTTTAATGTTCAGAAAGCTGATCTTGAACGTCGGGGGATTGATCTTGAAACTCTTAGTATTCTTCCTGAAGAGCTCAGCCGGCGGCGGCGAGTTATTGCATTTAAGCGGGAGGGCGACAATTCGGTTGATGTCGCAATGGAAGATCCGAGCGATCTTGAGACCGTTGAGTATCTTGAACGTTACCTTAAAGCCCAAATCAATTCGTTTCTTGCTTCGGCAAACGATCTGAATAAGGGCTTTTCTCTTTACGGTAGACAGTCGTCAGAAAATTTCCAAAAGCTCATTGAAGAGCATGTACTTGCCTCGCTTAAAAGCCAGGCGCAAGGGGAAGAAGAAAAAGCAGAAGAGGTGCCGATTGTCTCGATCGTCGACAATATTGTTTCGTACGCGATCTCTCTTCGCGCTTCGGACATCCACCTCGAGATTTTTAACGATCTTGTTCTTATTCGTTATCGAGTTGACGGCATCCTTTATGAAATTGTTCGTGTTCGGAAAGAAGTATTTCCCGCGATTGTCGCGCGGCTTAAGCTCTTGAGCGGTATGAAGATTGACGAGCACTCGAAACCGCAAGACGGACGTTTTCGTTACAAGGTGGGAACCGACCAGGTTGATATACGCGTTTCGATTATGCCAACTTTTTACGGAGAAAAGGTTGAAATGCGTTTGCTTACCGGGGCGGATCGGCCCCTTTCATTCGCGGAACTCGGTATGCTTGATGACACTATAAAAATTATCGAAGAGAACATTAAGAAGAGTTACGGAATGTTTCTTGTCTGCGGCCCGACCGGTTCCGGAAAAACAACGACGCTGTATGCTGTGCTTGGAAAACTTAATCGACCGCAGGTTAATATCGTGACGATTGAGGACCCTATTGAATATGATATTGCGTATGTTAACCAGACTCAGGTAAATACACTCGCGGGTATTAACTTTGCGAGCGGGTTGCGGGCATTTCTCCGACAAGATCCGAATATTATTATGGTTGGTGAGATTCGTGATGAAGAGACGGCAGAAATCTCCGTGCAAGCGGCTTTGACCGGACACTTGGTTCTTTCATCGCTTCACACGAATGACGCGCCAACGGCGATTCCTCGTTTTGTCGATATGAAGATACCGCCGTTTCTCGTATCAGCGGTTTTGAATGTTCTTATTGCTCAACGTCTTGTTCGCCGTATTTGCACGAATTGTATTATTTCTTATCCAGCGCCGGAAGAAGTAACTGCCGCTCTCAAAGTTCAAGTTAAAAAACTTGGCGTTGAAAATTATGTAAAAATTCCGGAGACGCTTTATAAGGGCAAGGGGTGCTCGGTATGTAATGGAAGCGGATATGCCGGACGTATGGGTATTTTTGAAACATTAAATGTTAATGAAGATGTTCGGAAAATTATCATAAATCCTGATTTTTCTCTTGATGCTTTACGAACTGTCGCTCGCGGACAGGGGATGATTACTATGTTTGAAGATGGGATCCGGAAGGTGGAAAAAGGAATGACGACGCTCGAAGAGGTGTTGCGTGTGATTCGAGAATAGGTAGAGAATTCTTTCTGTACGAAATTACGCTATGGATTTTCCTCGCGAGAAAATCCCGCTTGCTCCCTGCCCGAGGCAGGCAAGTCGGCCTCGCTCCTCCGACGCTACGGTCGGAGTCCGTGCCCGCTCGGCCCGCGAGACAAATTTCTTAACAGAAAGAATTTTCTATCTTTTTCATCGGTTCCACCCGCACCTCTTTTTATTAGATAGGGGGAAGAAGGGGGTTGGTTTCACGATTTCTCCTTATAAGAGATTTTTATTTTTTACTGATCTTTTTACTTATCCAGTTTCACTCACACCTCTTCTTATAAATGGGGTAAAATAGAGAGAAGGAAATGAGATTTCATTACGTTGCGGCACAGCCGGACGGAAAAGTAACTGAAGACGATGTTGAGGCAAGCGGCCCGGCGGAAGTACTCGACTTTATGGCGGAGAACGGACTTCGTCCGATTTCCGTTAAAGCAATTGCCGGCATTACTGAAAAGCATGGGTGGAAAAGCGTCCTCGCACCCTCGATCAATGTTACTGACAAGGTTTTTCTTTGTAAGTATCTTGCCTTAATGCTTCGGGTTGGTACGGATCTTTTTAAGGCAATTGATATTTTAATCGCTGATTTTGATAAGCCGGCGATGAAAGCTTTGCTTATCGAGATTCGCGAATCTCTTAGCAAGGGACAGCCGTTTTATTCAACGTTTTTACGGTATCCGAAATATTTCTCGCCGGTTTTTGTCAATCTTGTTCGAGCGGGCGAAGAATCAGGAAACCTTGAGGGCGTGTTTGAAGACTTGAGCGTTTCACTTGCTAAGGAACAAAAACTTCGCAATCAGATCCGCTCAGCGATGGTTTATCCGGCACTTCTCCTTTGTGTCTCCGTTATTATTCTTACCGTTCTTCTTGTGTTCGCCTTGCCGAAGCTTGCTGAAATTTTTACATCGAGCGGTATTGAGCCTCCGACATTTTCACGAGTTGTTTTCGCGGTCGGTCTTTTTCTCGGAAAGTACATTTGGTTTATTTTGCCGATCGGTATCGGCGGCGTTGTGTTTATTTATCTTTTTACGAAAAAAACTGTTGTGGGGCATACGATCGCGATGCAGATATTCAACCGGCTTCCAGTTGTGCATAACGTTATTCTTAAGACCGCGCTTCAGCGCTTTGCCGCGGTTTTTTCTTCGCTTACTCGGGCGGGACTTCCCATCCTTTCGGCGCTTGAAATTACGGCGCAAGCAGTCGGACTTCGCGAACTTCGTGAAGCGCTTTTACGCATCGCCCGTGAGGGACTTACCAAAGGACTTACGATTGGAGAAGCTTTTCGGCGTGAGACTTTTTTCCCTAAAACGGTCGTGAACCTTATCGCGATTTCCGAGAAGGCCGGACACCTTGAAGAAATTCTCAAAAGCCTTGCCGATTTTTACGAATCAGAAATTGATTCGGGCATTAAAACACTTGTTGCTTTTCTTGAGCCGGCAATGTTGCTTTTTATCGGAGGTCTTATCGGCACGATCGCGATTTCGATTATTATTCCAATTTATCAACTTGTGCAGCAGTTCTAGGGGAAAGTATGTAGTAGGTAGAGAGTAGCCCCGACGCTCCTTCGAAGGTCGGGGTTCCGACTTCCATTATTTATAGAATTGGAACGTCGGGAAATGTAGTAGAAGAACTAGGGAATGATTAAAAAGGGGATTCTATGACACATCGACAACAACAGTTACTTTTCGGCGTTCTCTTTTTCACAGGACTTATATTTTTCTCTTCCTCGG
>Ga0156052_119_pt1 | contig 12382 bp, 13 predicted proteins | sample RifCSPlowO2_02_FD_107705 | JGI IMG/M metagenome (GOLD analysis project Ga0156052, IMG submission 107705) | Candidatus Colwellbacteria bacterium RIFCSPLOWO2_02_FULL_44_20b | reverse complement strand
ATCCCGGCGCCTTAACCGCCACAACATTAAAAACGCCGCGAAGTTTGTTAACGATAAGCGTCGCGAGCGCCTCTCCCTCAATATCTTCTGCGACAATCAAAAGTTCTTTTTTGCCGCCCTGCATTATTTTTTCAAGAAGGGGCAAAAGATCATTAATACTCGAGACTTTCTGATCAGTAACAAGAATGTAGGGATCTTCAAGAACCGCCTCCATTCGTTCCTGGTTCGTTACCATATATGCGGAGATATAACCGCGATCAAACTGCATACCCTCGACAAGCTCTTTTGAAAGCCCCATCGCCTGCGACTGTTCAACAGTCACAACTCCATCTTTACCGACTTGAGTAATAACATCGGCAATAAGTTCGCCGATTTGAGGATCACGCGCCGAAATTGTCGCGACCTGCGCGATTTCTTCCTTATGCTTAATCGGTTGAGAAATTTTTCTAAGCTCACTAAGAACAACAGCACCCGCGTTTTGCATACCACGTGAAATACTAACCGGATCAATACCAGAAGAAACATTTTTAAGTCCTTCAGAAACAAAGATTTGCGCAAGGAGCGTCGCCGTTGTCGTCCCGTCTCCCGCGACATCATTCGTTTTCGAAGCAACTTCTTTGACAAGCTCCGCTCCGATATTTTCAACAGCATCGGGAAGCTCAATTTCTTTCGCAATTGTAACACCGTCGAGCGTGATAACCGGTGATCCATAACCCTTACCAAGAACAACCGCCCGTCCTTTAGGACCAAGCGTTGTCTTAACCGCGTCCGCGAGTTTATCAACGCCTCGCTTGAGAGCCGCCCGCGCCTTTTCGTCAAATAAAATTTGTTTCGCCATGTAAAATTTAGTACCTAATAAATATTAATAATTTAAATTTTATCCCGAATTCGCCTATCGGTGGATGAGGGATTACATTTATTCATTCTCCAACACCGCCAAAACATCATCCTCGTCACCGACCAAATATTTCTTTCCTCCAAATTCAATCTCATCCGGACCATACTTTTTAAAAAGCACAATATCGCCGTATTTCACGGTCATCGCGATTCGTTCTCCTTTTTCGCTTAATTTTCCTGGTCCAACCGCGACAATCCGGCCCTTGATAGGTTTCTCCGTTGCGGCGGTATCAGGAATAATAATACCCGAAGAAGTACTCTTTTCTTCAAGCAAAGGTTCGATAAAAATGTGGTTTCCGAGAGGTCGTACTTTCATATATTACCCCATTCCTCTCTTTCGTTTCCCCATTGAGAGAAGCTGTCGGAGCGAAACCATAATAGGAAATAAAGCACCGCCCCGTCAAGCTTCACTCAGCAACACCCTAAAAGGAGATATTCGTTTGTATTCTTTGTGGCAAGACAAGGTCAAAAACCCTTAAAACTAAATCAGCTGTATTCGTTATAGCGAGTACAGCTGATTACTTTAAGTAACACCCTTCTACAGAATCTCTGATCTGCTTTTTGAACAGCAACTCCCGCAGGCGACTCGAGCTTGGTCGCGTTCGAAAGGCGCGTCGAGGCGCCGAGGGCGTAGGCGGTCAAGGATCGCTGGAATCCTTGAACCGCCGATGCTGTGAAGAAAGTAAGTCAGAGATTCTTCCCCATCCTCTCTATACGATGCGTATCATGATGGAATTCCAGTAAATCGTCGGTATAAACAATTCTCGGCTTGTGCCCAAGATGTGTTTTGCGAAGTCCATGCTCAATTTTCTTCACTTGGAAAAATTTTAGAAAACCTTCAAAACCATTGCCGATTTTACTACCAAGTCCGCGTTCTAGTATCCGTCGAAGTAAAGATGTTCGAGTTCGGTAATATCGAAGATCATCGGTAAGGAAGCGCTTCTGCTCATCCTGCTGAACAAGAAGCTCGTTGATTAAAACCGGATCACCAAAAACCGGTACAAGGATTTCATAAAGATACCGTGAGTAAATGTCATGTGATTGAAGTGGAAAAACGTTTTTCGTAACAAACTGATTAAAACAAAACTTGTCTTTTCCCTCGCCTTTCGAAGCATTCTTCTTACGCCGTAAGCGCGCGAAACCAAAAAAAGCGAGAGCGAAAAACCGCACCGTAAAAATCCGTCCGGGCCGCGCCCCAACAATCAAATCAAAATCCGACGCATCACGAACGCTTCCGAGGGCCATCGAACCTGACGCGAAAATAAAATCAATAAAAGGAATAAAACGAAAAAGTTTTACGTGGTGCAAAAACTTCTTCCATTTCACATCATAGAGTACATCCTGTTGCCGACGTTCCATCGAAAAACCGTCGCCTCGTCGTCCGATAAGTTCATAAAATTTCTCCTTACTAAGTACTTGTTCGATCATCCGAGTATTTCTTCCCCATCTTCATCCTGTGGAGCTTGAAGTACGACTGGTTCAATCCCAATCGCCTCTCCGCTGATGCGAAGCACGTCTTTATCAATCTTCTTCAATTCCTTATACGCCTTATTATAGGTATTAACCGAAGTTCCTAAATGATCGCCAAGTTTCTGCATATACGTCTCGTAACTCGAAAGATGTCTTCCCAATTCTTCAACACGTTTGCGAATTTCCTTTGCTGATTCTTCGATTTGAAGCGCCTTCAGTCCTTGTAACACCGTTTGTAAATAAGCAAAAAAGGACGTCGGCGAAACAATAATCACTTTCTTATCAACAATCGCGTACTCGACTAAATCTCGACTCTGCGCTGATCCAACTTTATTGATAAGTAAATCGTAGTAGACCGCCTCCGCCGGAATAAACATAAACGCGAATTCCATTGTTCCTTCCTCAGGCTTCACATATTTCGATGTCTCATCAATCCGACTTTTCAAATCTTGTCGAAACGCGTCATCAAACCGTTTCTTTTCACCATCATCTCGCGCTTCAAGCAAACGGTTGTAATTTTCCAAGCTGAATTTCGAATCGATCGGAATAATTCTATCTTTAACGAAGATAACCGCATCCACAATCGTCCCATCCTTAAAAGGATACTGCATCTGGTATGATCCCGGAGGTAAAACATTTTTCAAAACTGTTTCCAAGAAATATTCACCCAAAATTCCCCGCTGTTTCGGATTTTTCAAAATATCCTGTAAGTTCTTGAGCTGATCGGCAAAATTCACAACTTGTTTGTTTGTCTCATCGAGTTTTGTGAGCCGCTCGGTAACATCACGAATCAATTTCGCGCTCTCACCAAATTGGCGATGCATCACATTTGGCAATTCCCCAAGCTTCGCGTCCATCGTACGATTTAATTCCTGAAGCTGATTCTGAAGCAAAACCAGCGCCTGGTCGTTTTTTGGTTCTTCTTTTCTGCGCGAAAAAAACGCGAATGTAAGGCCGAGAAGTAAAATAACGACAATAATAAGAAGCGCCGTTTCCATCCCTTAGATTGTACTACGAAAAAGAATCGCTAAGAAATAAGAGTAAACGAAACAAGATTGACAAGAAAAACAACCTATGACATACAGTAATCTGTCGAACTTATTAATCAGTCAAAAAGAACGTGTCGGGCTTAATAAATCCGATGCTCTTTAAAAGGAGAATAAAGTATGAAGGGACAAAGTAATGAATTTTACCTCAGACAACTTATCCGCTTGTGTTTTAAGAGAAAAACAAGTGAACCAGAACAAACGACTGCGAGTTTAGTAAATGAAATCAAAAGGATCATCGAGACAGATCATCTATTTGATGTAATTCTTGAAGAACTATTTTGGTTAAAAGAAAACAGTACAGGCCTCAAAGGAACGAAAGAAAACGGCTATCCATGGAGTTGGCTGTCGCCTGTTTTCGAAAAACACGCAAATGAGAATCACGCAGAGCAGATTGCCGAGATGCTCTTATGGCCAGAAATTTACGACTCAGACTAGGAAGTAAGAACTGATTTTCTTGGATTGATTGGAAAAATCGGAAACCGTAGGGTTGTTCCTATACTGGAAAAGCTTGAAGAAAGAATGGGTCTTATAAATGACGAAACAATCCCATTCGAGGATTTACAAGAAATGCGGGAGCAAAGCCGACAAATGATAAGAGGAGCTACCGCAGTTTGTTATAACAGATAAAAACACACCCGCCGAATTTCTTCGGCGGTTTTTGTTTTAATTGACTCGAAAAAAGATGTATGGCACTATCCCTGCATTAGGAAAGGTCAATATATAAAGTTCTTTAAATAATATGAATAACTCTCAAGATTATGAGATTCGAGAATGGGGAAACCTTATAGGAACAACTGCTAGGTTCAGGTTTCTAAAAGCAAAACAGGGAGATTTGGTTGAACATAAGATAACCGGGCAAAAATACATTTTCAAAAACCAAAAACCGCCATTCTCCCCAAACTCAGAATGTAGCAGAATAAAAGTCAAAGGAAAGTTTCGAAGATTTTGGGCAGATGAGTTAAAATTAGCAAAATAAAAAAAACCAGCTCTTTAAGAGCTGGTTTAAAATTATTTAACCCCCAAAAGTTCCACTTCAAAAACCAACGTCGAATTCGCCGGAATCTTTCCTACGGCCCGAGCGCCATAACCTAACTCCGGCATAATGGTAAGTTTTCGTTTTCCCCCGACTTTCATTCCAGCAACACCCTGATCCCATCCTTTAATAACCTCTCCCGCGCCAAGCTTAAATTCAAATGGTTCTCCCCGATCTCGTGAACTGTCGAACTTCGTCCCATCCACAAGCGTGCCGACATAATGAACCGAAACCATATCCCCGCTTTTTGCCTCCGCACCCGTCCCGACTGTTAAATCTTCTTGCATAAGTTGTTTAACTTCTTGAACCTGCGATTCCGACTCTTGAATCGCTACTTGCTCTGATTGATTTGAAAAATACATCGCCCCCCACAAAACCAATCCTGCAACGACAATAAAAATAATAATTTCTTTCATAGAAAAAATTATAAACGAATTCTCGAAAATGCCCAAGAGCCGAAAATAAGAAACACAACAGTAAGAAGCCCTAAGACGATGAGATTCAGTGTTGTATCAAAATACGCGATCCCTGCTAAACTCGAACGCAATCCGTCAACGCTGTACGAAAGTGGATCAAAGTGCGCGATTATTTTAACCGATTTCGGAAGATCGTTGAGTGGAAAAACCGACCCCGAAAGAAACACCATCGGCATTACAAGAAAATTCATGATAAATTGGTATCCCTGCACATCCTCAATAAGCGACGCAATCGCGATCGCAAATGCGGTAAAAGCAATCGCGCTCACAAGCATAATCGCTAAAGAGAGAAAAAATCCAAGAAGCGTTTCAAAACGAAACCCTAAAAACATAGCGATGAAAAGCACGACAATTCCTTGAAGAACCGCGACTGTAGCACCCCCAAGCGTCCGCCCAAACATCACTTGAAGTCGCGAAACAGGCGCGACAAATGTCTCTTTAAGAAAACCAAACTGCCGATCCCAAATAATATCCGTTCCTGAAGCCATCGCGGTCATTAAAATAGAAATTCCGATAATTCCGGGTGCAAGAAATGTAATATAATCAGTGCCTTCCCCGGCTCGTTGAAAGATCGGTCCAAATCCATAACTAAAAGCGACGAGAAAGAGTAATGGATTTCCAAGCGTGCCAATCATTCTCGATCGCGATCGGTAATAACGCTTCAATTGCCGAATCCATAATGTATAAATTGTTCCCATTGATAAAAATTATAACCCTTGCCCCGATTGTTTTTCCCAATTCATATGATTGCGACTGACTCCCAAAAGCGCCTCTTCACGCATCCCGTGTCCGGTTAAAATAAGAAACGCCTCCTCAAGCGTCTCTGCTCGCTTTGTTTGTTTTTTAATCTCGGCTACCGTTCCCTGCGCGACAATCCGTCCATGATCAATAATCGCGATCCGCGACGCAATTTTCTCCGCCTCTTCAAGATAATGGGTCGTAAAGAAGATGGTGATACCCTCCTCTTTGTTAAGTTGTTTAAGATACGTCCAAATATGATTGCGCGTCTGCGGATCAAGGCCAATTGTTGGTTCGTCCATAAAAAGTATCGCCGGATGGTGCAAAAGCCCGCGTGCGATCTCAAGCCGCCGTTTCATCCCTCCGGAAAAATACTTTACGGCATCGTTTCGCCGTTGCCATAGCTCGAAAAACATAAGCATTTCTGCAACCCTTCGACGACGAAGCTCGGTCGGCATCTTGTACAAAAGACCGTGAAGATCAAGATTTTCGTACGCAGTCAGATCATCATCCAAACTCGGTTCCTGAAAAACAACACCGAGCGACTTGCGAATCTCCATCGCCTGAGTCGTCGGATCAAATCCGTTTACATGAACATACCCGCCGCTCGGTTTAAGAAGAGTCGTAAGAATTTTAATAGTTGTTGTTTTACCTGCTCCGTTCGGACCCAAAAATCCGAAAATTTCTCCCTTCTCAATCGAAAATGAAATTCGGTCAAGCGCCCGAAGGCCGTTAAAGTTCCGAACAAGCTGTTTTGCTTCAATGATAATCACGGATTATGATTTTCGTCCATAAACAATCTTCCAAAAACGAAATCCCGCGAAAAGTCCGAGACCAATTCCCAGGACAAAAAGCATCACAGTGAAAATATGGTGCACTAAAAACCAATCCGACCACGAAAAACCTAAACCATATCGGGCAAAGTCTTTCTTAAGAAGATAAATTACCGGAAGTTCAAACGCCCCATGAACAACAAACTGCAAAAGAATTCCAAGGAGCGTAAAAGAGAGGATATAAACAAAACGCTTCATTAATAAAATCGAAACAACATAAAATCGTTTCGATTCTGTATAAAGTATACTACAAAACCGCCGAAAAATCACCGGCAAAGAAAAAAGAAAAGAAGTTTTATTGAGCTGAGGAACCGTTTGGCGACTGTTCCTCTCCCTGAGTTTCAACGCGAACCTCCGGAGACGGCGTAGTGAGTTCAAGAGTAAGAAGGTCTTTGAATTCCTCGTATTTCGGATTGGTCGCAATCTTCGTACCGTTCAGATAAAATGTCGGGGTCGCGTTAACATTCGCCGCCTGTCCCATTGAAAGCTGAGCCTCCACTTTGTCCTTAATCTCTGCCAAATCTAAATCAGCTTCAAATTGCTCGAGAGTAAGTTTAAGTTCCTTCGCGTAATCAAGAAAAATATCTTTCGCGTCGCTCTTCCCGGCCCAATCTTCTTGGTTATTGAAAAGCAGATCGTACATCTCCCAAAATTTTCCCTGTTTGCCGGCGGCCTCGGCCGCGTACGCCGCAAGCTCTGCCTGTTTATGAATGTTGGTAAGTGGAAAATGCCGGTAGACAAACCGCAAATCATCTCCGAATTCTCTCATAAGAAGTTCAACTGTCGAGTGATAGCTCGCGCACGCCGGGCATTGAAAATCGCCGTACTCGATAAGCGTAAGTGGCGCTTCAGCCGGTCCTTTTACCCAATCCTCCGCCGAAACATTTTCTGTTGGAGTAGAATCGGCAGGAGATGGTCCATTATCCTTCCCCGCTAAAATAATGAGTCCAACAACAACCCCTGCCAAGACAATAAGGCTGATACCCCATGTAAGAACTCGCAAGAAAACCTGCTTCTTACTCTCCGCCGCCCGAGTCTCAAGCTTCTCTTGCCGACGAAGCTGTTTGCGCTCTTTTTTTGTTAATTGTTCTCCATCATCAGGAGAAGAAGGTGTAAATTGTTGATCCATAATAGTCCGATTGTAACCTAGAACCCACTCACGGTAAATGTCGCTGTTTTTGTATCAAGAACAGTCCCGTTTTTAAGAACACTCACCTTCGCGGTATAGACACCATTCGACCCGGACGTCACGATCCCGCTCCATGCAACGCTCTTACTACTTCCCTTCGAAATCGAAACAGTCTTATCACCAAGTCCCGGCCAGAAGATCTGAACACCGTTCGGATTGTAGATCTCGAGACGAAACACAACCGCCTGCTTCGTCGGCTCAAAATTCTTTGCTGTTGCGTCAACCCGATATGACTTAAAAGCTTTGACGTTCCGCGCCGAAACCGAAGTCAGCTTTATATTCGTAAGCGATGCCGCTACGACAGTAATAAGTGCTGTATCAGAAGCAGTCTCTCCTCGATTGTCAGTAACAGTAAGAGTAACTGTATATATCCCTGTCGCCGCATAGGTATGGTTTATACCCGGAACCACTTGCGGTGAGCCTGCCGAACCGTCGCCAAAATCCCACGCGTAAGAACTAATTGTCCCATCGGGATCAGACGAACCGGAACCGTTAAGAGAAACGTTTTGCCCGACAAGCACCGATTGATCAGCTCCGGCGTTCGCAATCGGTAAATCGTTCACATTATCAACGGTCACAATAACCTGATCTGAAGCAAGTTGTCCTTGTGTATCGTAGGCAATCGCCCCAATGGCAAGCACCTTGTCTGAAACTATTGTCGAATCCCACAAAGCTTCGTACGGCAACGTGGTATCAGAACTAAAAACAACTTCATCGGCGAAAAAATCAACCCGCTCAATACCCTGATCATCAGAAGCCTGAGCGGAAACAGTAACCATTCCCGCAACAATGCCTGCCGTAGGATTCGTAAGGAGAATGGTCGGTGGATTATCAACCGGCTCAGAGGCAGACGCAACTGCCGCCGCGGCATCAACCAACCCATAGCCATAAGTTGTATCTTTGCCCGTATCACCGATATCTTCAGCCGTAGATTGCAAAACATCTCGAACTTCATCTGGTGTATCAACGCTTCCCCCGACTGAAAGTACAAGCGCCGCTACGCCCGCAACGTGCGGCGAAGCCATCGAAGTCCCTTGATAGAAATAATACCCCCACTGATTCGTCACTTTATTGCCAAACGTCTGTTGAAGCACGCCATCACCATACCCATCGTTGTTCTGATCAATGGTAAGATCACCGCCAGGAGCAACGACATCAACCGTCGATCCGTAATTCGAGTAAGGAGCACGCGTTTCATCATATCGCGTCGCCCCAACTGAAATTACATAAGCGTCATAAGCGGCAGGATACGAAGGCGTTGAAGAATTACCGTTTCCGGCGGCCGCGACAATCGTCACACCCTGAGCGTATGCGTACGCCAAAGCATCTTCTAAAACAAACGAGGGGGACGATCCGCCAAGCGACATATTAATAACCTTTGCACCATTATCAGCCGCGAACCGGATACCATCCGCGATATCGGCGTATGTTCCGCTTCCCTGCTTATTCAAAACTTTAACAGGCATAATTTTCGCTCCATACGCAACGCCCGCGACACCAAGGCCGTTATTCGTGCTTTGGGCAATCGTTCCCGTAACATGAGTTCCGTGCCCCTCATCATCATTCGGATGCGTATCATCTTCGACAAAGTCATACCCAGGAACAAATTGCGTAGTCGCAAAATCCGGCGCTTTGTAATAAATAGGTGAAAGCAAATCTTTTTGATAATTCTCATACGCGACTCCCGTGTCAATAACTGCAACAACAACATCGCTCCCATTTGCTATATCCCACGCCACGGGCAATTGTATTCCCCCGTATGATGGGTTCGAAAAATGCCATTGGTAGGAGTAATAGGGATCATTCGGTACAAGAAATGTATGCGCAATATAATTCGGTTCCGCGTATTCAATATCAAACCGATTCCGATATCGTTCAACAAGCGCTTCAACTCGCTCACCACGTCGCGCTTTAATACGTTGAAATCGCTCTGCTCCCTTAAACTTTATAAGTACTTCATCCTGAACGTACGAATCCTCCGCTTGGGATGACGGCGCCTCGAATAGTTCGGTTTCAAAAGCCGCTGTATCCGGAACAAAAGGCACGAAAGAAAAAATTGTCGCGAAAACTATTGAAATAACAAAAAATTTCCTCATAAAAATTTGATTAAGACTAAACTGTATTTTTCGGCATTCCCGACTGGAACGCTTTAATATTCTCAATTGTCGTGTCTAAAATTCTCTGCAACGCTTCTCGTGTGTTAAATGCGTTATGTGGTGTAATGATAACATTCGGGAGGTCAAAAAGAACATGGTTTTGAAGCGCGGTCTTAAGCGCCGCCTCGCTCGGGTGCCCATAGAGCGCGAACGCGCGCTCGTCGCGAGCCGCTCCTTCTTCTTCAAGCACATCAAGTCCCGCTCCACCCAAATGTCCTTTGGTAAGCGCCTCAACAAGCGCCTCGGTCTCAACAATCGGTCCGCGGGAAGTATTAATAAGAACGGCGCCCTTCTTCATCGTATAAATATTCCCTTTATTGATAAGATGATGCGTCGCCTGAATATAAGGAACGTGGATGGTCAAAACATCCGAAAGTGAGAGAAGATCGGAGAAAGAAACATAGTGAAAACCCGCCTCCGCGGCATACTGCTGATCAGGTTTTGGATCGTACGCGATAACTTCCATTTCAAAACCTTTCGCCATCCGAATAACGTGCCGCCCGATATGCCCGGTGCCAACAACGCCAAGCGTCTTACCTTTTAAATCAAAACCTTGTAGTCCTTCACATGAAAAAGTTCCCGTCTCCCGGATCCGATTAAATCCTTCGTAAATTTTATGGGAAAGAGAAAGAAGAAGCCCAAATGCGTGCTCCGCGACAGTATTTTCTCCATACGTCGGCACCGTCGCGACAATAATATTTCGCCGATGACATTCTTCAAGATCAATATGATCATAACCGGTTGATCGTGTGGTAAGAAATTTAAGTTCCGGAAATTGATCAAGAACAGTTTTATCAACCTGGGATCCTACAAAAACGGAAATTGCCTCTACAGAACGGTTTTCAAACGAATGATCGCTATTGAGCTTCTCGTGCGTGAAAAAGACCTGAGCCGCGATTACCCCGAGCTTGCTTCTCAAGTAATTCTCCTCCCATGATTCGGTTTCAAAAAAAAGAATCCCCATTACTATGTATAGTTAATTGTAGCAAATCATTCGACAAATTGTTCTAACACAATCGGAAGTTCGGTAACGCCGCTCTTTTTCGTGAAATGCCCCTTCTTATGTTTAATAAATATTCTTGCATTCAAATTCTGTTCAAAAAGCTCTTTATTACCCAAGTCAACATAATTATCATCATCCGAAAATATCGCCGTTATATTCTGCGCGTTCTGACGGATGCGTTCAAAATCAATCGGAGTCTCGATCCATGGTTTCGCTATCATTGCAGCCTCTTCATCCTCAAGACCCTTAAGATCAAACCATCCACCGACAAAGACAACTTTCCCAACCCGTGTCTGAATCCCCGCAAGATATCGCATAATTGTCTGACAACCAATACTGTGTCCGACAAAATGCGTCTGCCTATCAGGAACCCCAACCGCCTCAGAAAGACATACGACATAATCTTCAATCGTTGGAGTTTCTGGATGAGGCATCAAGGGTACGAAAACTTCATAACCCCGTGCCTCAAGTTCAGTCTTAAGCCACGGATACCAGTCCGTATTCGGCCTTCCTGACCAGCGATGAATAACAAAAATTCGTTCCTTCATATTAATCTCGCCTAATATGACGCATCGCGTATTCTAAGCTCGATCCAACCTTCTTGCCCGGATTAAAAATTCCTAAAGGATCAAAAATTTTCTTGACCTCAGCAAACAAACCCGTAATTTCCTTTCCATACATTTTTTCGAGATACGGACTTCGGATAAGTCCGTCATTATGCTCCGCCGTAATTGAGCCATGGTACTTAAGCACAAGATCATAAACTTTATTCGAAAGCTCCGGAATAATCTTCCGCTCGCTCTCCTGCGTCAAATCCATAAGTGGAATGATATGAAAATTTCCATCTCCGACATGCCCTGCGATTGTATAAATCAATTTGTACTGCCCTAAGATCTCGTGAAGCTCCGGCAAAAACTTCGGCAAGTACTGCGGTCGCACTGAAAAATCATCAATGAACGGTGCCGTCCGCTTACCCTTAACGTGCCTGCGTAAAAGATTAAAGCTCTCACGTCTGATCGTCCAATACATTTTCGCCTCTTCCTCGGTTTCCGTCGCTTTGACGCGAACGTTAAATTTTTGAAGTGCTGAGGTAACGGTCGCGAGTTTCTCATCAACCGCCGCCTCAGTCTCTCCCACGAACTCCGCGAGCAATACAAGCTTCGGAAATCCGTGGGTCATAATATGCCAAATGTCCGGAACAAACTTACGCTCCATCGCGAGCGCGTTCTTAAGTCCCACGACTTTTAAGATATCCGGCAAAAAATGAAATGCGAGTTTCAGAGAATAATCATCATAAGACTCAAAGCTCGTTGGCGAGTATTTCAGAACTTCTTCGATAATCGGTACAAGCGGTTCGAGATCCTTAAGATAGATAACAACAAGCTTCGAATGCGCCTGCCGTTTCACGAGATGAAATGTCGCTTCAGTTATAAGGCCAAGCGTTCCCTGTGAGCCGACGAAAAGTTGAGTTAAGTCAAATACTCGCTTATCCCAAACATTCCACAGATAGTAGCCGGCTGAATTTTTTGAAACATCAG
>Ga0156052_127_pt2 | contig 16912 bp, 18 predicted proteins | sample RifCSPlowO2_02_FD_107705 | JGI IMG/M metagenome (GOLD analysis project Ga0156052, IMG submission 107705) | Candidatus Colwellbacteria bacterium RIFCSPLOWO2_02_FULL_44_20b | reverse complement strand
TTTTATCCGTACAACCGACGCGCATCACGTGAAAGCCGCGCAGGAATTTTGGAAACGGTGCACCGCGAATGGCGATATTGAAAAACGGCAGTACAGAACAAAATACTGTGTTGGTTGCGAACTCGAAAAGACTGACTCAGAACTCGAAGATAATAAGTGCCCAATTCATCCGAATCTCACGATTGAACTAATTGAAGAAGAAAATTACTTCTTCAAATTCAGCAACTACGGAAAACCACTCCTTGATCTCTACAAAAACCGCCCCGACTTTGTAGTACCGGAATTTCGCCTAAGAGAAATTAAAAAGTTTGTTGAAAACGGCTTGGAAGATTTTAGTATCTCACGCCTCAAAAGCAAAATGCCCTGGGGCGTACCAGTACCAGGAGACGACGATCATGTGATGTACGTCTGGTTCGACGCGCTCGTAAACTATATCTCCGCGATTGGCTGGCCCGACGATATGGAGAAGTTCCAAGAATATTGGCCCGTTGTTCAATTTGCCGGCAAAGATAATCTCCGCCAGCAATCCGCGATGTGGCAAGCAATGCTTCTCTCAGCGCAGATTGAACCCTCAAAACAAATCTTTATCGAAGGATTTCTCACAAGCGGCGGACAAAAAATGAGTAAATCACTCGGCAACGTCATTGACCCCTTCAAAGTAAAAGAGGAATACGGAACTGACGCAGTACGTTACTACATTGCCCGTGAAATCGCGTCGTTCGAAGACAGCGACGTAACCTATGAAAAAATAAAAAACGCCTACAACGGCAATCTCGCGAACGGCTTGGGAAATTTGGTAAACCGGATAATGAAGCTTGCCTCTCAAGAGGGCGTTAAAGGAGAACTGGCGTCAAATGAAGAAATACTACAGGGAATATTTGGTAAAGCTCTCGAAAACATAAACCGCTTCGAATTCAAAAAAGCGATAGATGTAATCTGGGAAGAAATCACGCGCCTCGATGTATATGTAAACGAAAAACGTCCGTTCGAAACCATAAAAACAAACAAAGAAGAAGCGCGTAAAGATATCGTGTACTTAGTAAGTGAACTCTGGAAAATCGCCATAGCGCTCTCGCCGTTCCTCCCGGAAACATCAGAGGCTATCCAAACCACAATTAAAGAAAATAAAATGCCCGCCGCCCTGTTTCCGAGAAAACTATAAAACAATGCAAGAAATTTTCTTCGACGCGCATACACACGCTCACTTCGCCGCCTTCAAAGATGATATGGACGAAGTTTTGAAACGCGCCCTTGATAACAACGTGTATCTTATAAACGTCGGCACGCAGATTGATACTTCAAAGAAAGCTGTTGAAGTTGCGCATAAATATCCAAAAGGTGTTTACGCGACAATCGGCTTGCACCCGGTCCATACCGAAAAGTCATATCATGATCCCCAAGAACTAGGCATCAATACAACCAAGGAGGAGGGGCTTGCCCTGAGCAACGCCGAAGGATTTACGAGTAGGGGAGAAGTGTTTGATTACGACGCCTACAAAGAACTAAGCAAAAGCGAAAAAGTTGTGGGTATTGGTGAGTGTGGTTTGGATTACTACCGTCTAACCGAAGAAACAAAAAAAACGCAGAAAGAAGCGTTTTTAAAACAGATCGAACTCGCCTACGATATTAAAAAACCGTTGATGATTCACTGCCGTGAAGCATTCGACGATTTAATCGATATACTCGAGTCTCACAAGAATGAACTGCTAAATGGTTACGCGGGCGTAACCCACTTTTTCGCGGGCACCAAAGATCAGGCGAAAAAACTTTTAGAGCTTGGTTTTGCTTTCTCATTCGGCGGCGCCTCAACCTTCCCAGAAAAAGCAGGGAAGTATTCCTACAGGGAAGTTATCGAATACCTGCCGATGGATAAAATCGTTTTAGAAACAGACGCGCCCTACGTAACGCCCGTCCCATATCGCGGCAAGCGCAATGAACCGGTCTACGTTATTGAAGTTGCCAAAAAGATCGCTGAACTGAAGAATCTTACGCTCGGGGAGACCCGAGACAGTACCACGCAAAACGTACTTAACATTTTCAAAATAAAGATTTAGAATCGCAACATCCATAAGGCAATGAAATACAACTTCAAAACAATCGAAAAAAAGTGGCGCGAGACCTGGAAAAAATCAAAGATTTACGAACCAAAGCTCGGTAATCCGAAGAAAAAGCTTTATCACTTGGTAATGTTCCCGTATCCCTCGGGCGATCTTCACATAGGTCACTGGTACAATTTCGTCCCATCAGACGCTTACGCCCGAATGAAGCGAATGCAGGGTTATGATGTCTTGAGTCCCTTTGGTTACGACGCCTTCGGGCTTCCGGCTGAAAACGCGGCAATCAAGCGCGGCATTCATCCAAAAATCTGGACAATGAAGAATATCAAAACAATGACAAAACAGGTTGAAGCAACTGGCAACAGTTACGCCTGGAACCAGATGGTCATTACCTGCCTTCCCGAATACTACAAATGGAATCAATGGATCTTCTTACAGCTCTACAAAAAAGGACTGGCGTACAAAACAAAAGCCCCGGCAAACTGGTGTCCTTCGTGCAAGACCGTTCTCGCGAACGAACAGGTTGTCGAAGGTAAGTGTGAACGGTGCGATACAGTTGTAGTAAAGAAAGACATCGAGCAATGGCTTTTCAAAATCACGAAGTTCGCCGATCGCCTCTTGAAAGATTTAAAAGATCTCGACTGGCCCGAGAAGACCAAACTGATGCAAAGAAACTGGATCGGCGAATCAAAAGGCGCCGAGCTTGAATTCGGCATTGTCGATTCAGAAGAAAAAATAAAGGTATTCACAACTCGCCCCGATACGCTCTTTGGCGTGACCTACGCTGTTCTTGCCCCCGAGCACGCGCTTGTTGAAGGACTCAAAGAAAAAATCACAAACTGGAAAGAAGTCGAAAAGTATCGGGAAAAATCAAAAAATCGTTCCGAGCAAGATCGTCTCGACGAAACCAAAGAAAAAACCGGTGTTGAATTAAAAGGCGTCCGTGCTGTTAACCCCGCGAATCAGGAACGCATCTCGATCTGGATTGCCGATTATGTTCTAGCGACCTACGGTACGGGTGCTATTATGGCTGTTCCCGCGCACGATGAACGCGATTTTGAGTTCGCGAAAAAATTCGATTTGCCTGTAAAGCAGGTAATCATCGAAGAAGAAGTTTCAAACAACAAGTCAGCGCTTCTCGAATCGCCCTTTCTCGAATCAGGCGTTATCACAAACTCTACTAAATTTAATGGAACGCAATCAGAAGAAGCAAAACAGGCGATCACGAAATTCGTAGGCGGCAAATTCGTAACCCGCTACCGTCTTCGCGATTGGTTGATTTCCCGTCAGCGCTACTGGGGCACGCCAATTCCCATTGTCTATTGTAAAGAATGCGGTATGCTTCCCGTTCTCGAAAAAGAATTACCCATAGCGCTTCCGCCCCTAAAAGATTTCAAGCCCGCCGAAGATGGCCGCTCGCCGCTTGCCCGCAACAAAAAATTCTTGAAAACCAAGTGTCCGCAATGCAGCGGTCCTGCCGAACGCGAGACAGACACAATGGATACCTTCGTAGATTCCTCGTGGTACTTCTTGCGCTACCTCGATCCGAAAAACAGCAAAAAAGCGTTTGATAAAGAAAAAGCGAAAAAATGGCTGCCGGTTGATATGTACGTCGGCGGCGCCGAACACACAGTGCTCCATTTGCTCTACGCCCGATTTTTTACGAAATTCTTCTTCGACGAAGGGATGATCGAGTTTGAAGAACCTTTTACCGCGCTTCGCCATCAGGGAACAATTCTGGGTCCCGACGGGCAAAAGATGTCAAAATCAAAAGGCAACGTTGTTGATCCCGATGGTTTAGTTGCCGAATTCGGCGCCGATACGGTTCGCCTCTATCTCTGCTTTATGAGCGAATACTCGCAAGGTGGCCCCTGGAATCCGAAGGGTATCTTAGGCGTTGCTCGTTTCCTGGAGCGTATCTGGAAAGCAAAAGAAAAAGTTGGCAAAAAAGATTCAAACGAAATCACGCCTCTACTCCATAAGACAATCAAGAAAGTTACGGACGATATTCAAAACTTCAAATTCAATACAGCAGTAAGTTCGTTAATGATTCTCTTAAACGAACTCGAGAAACAAGAATCAATCGGAAAAGATACATTCGAAACATTCTTAAAACTCTTAGCCCCATTCGCCCCGTTTATGACCGAAGAATTATGGTACGAACTCGGCAACACAAAACTTACCTCGACCAAATTGGGCGGGTCTATACACATCGCAAAGTGGCCCTCATACAATCCGAAATTCCTCGAAGAAGGAGAGTTTGATTTGGTAATCCAAGTAAACGGCAAAGTGCGAAGCAAAATAAAAGCCGAAAAAGGAATTACGGAAGACGAGGCAAAGAACCTCGCGCTTGCTGACGAAAAAGTAAAAACCGCGCTCGGCGGTAAGTCAGTCAAAAAAGTAATCTACATAAAAGATCGGCTTCTGAGCTTAGTGGTATGAAAGGAAGTGACGCTTTAAAGTTCGCCATCCTGATTGTAATCGCAGTGGGAATTCTGGATTACTTTGTAATTGACCACCCCGACAAACTTGTTGAGTATGGCGAAAATGGGGAAGTAAATTGGTAGCGAACGTCCAAGAAACTTTTGGTTTTGAACTCTCTGACATCCGCCTCCCCGAATCGTTTGTAGAGAATTAACTATTTAAGAAGCTCTTTGGCTAAGTTAATCGGCTTCGCGCCAGCGATATGCATAGGCTCTCTAAGATCAAGATCATCGTACCCTTGTACTCGTGATTTTATGCGAAAAGCAATACTCATTAATCCAATAACTTTATTAGTGTCAGTGTCAAAAACTGGACAACCGGAATTTCCAGGATTACTAATAGCGTCAATAATGAGTAAATTTCGAGGGTGCGACGGATTGACGCCGTCCAATTTTATGTTACTAACAATACCTCGATTAACAACAAGTGTAATACCAAGTCCATCTTTCATAAGATTTGCAGCGTACGGAAAACCAACAAAATAAATTTCTTGACCAACCTCAACTTCCTCGGAATCACCAAGATCTAGCGGCTGAAGAAGTGTTTTTTCATAATCTGAAATCTGAAACAAAGCGAAATCATTCTTGTCTTCTTTTTTAACGAAGCTCAGAGGAAACCACGCATAATGTTCTAAACCATTGGGTTCCTGCTTAATCATAACCATAGCCATAAGCTTGTCTCGAAATTGGGACGGCGTCTGATTATAGATATGAGCGGCAGTGAGGATCTTTCCGTCTTTTGAGATACAGAAGCCGCTACCACTAATGGTTATTTGATTTTGACTAGGGGCGAAACCGATGGCGACAATAGAACCCCGAACTTTTTTAATCTGTTCTTTGAATTTCATGACATCGTTTTCAAACTCTTTTTAATAGCACTATCTAGAGAAAGATTTTCAACCGGTAACTCTGCAGAATACAAAGCAAAAGTAAGGACTACAGAGTTAAGATCAGCAGGTTTCTCAAACCTATTATAGGCGCTTTTCGAATTGGTTAAAACCTCTTTCAAGTGAATCGTGTGACTGGAAAAACTAGTCAAGGTAAAAGAATTAGATGTATTGTCTTTAATGACACTGATCGTAGTACTGTAAGAAGTTTTCTTCTCAGGGTCAACAAATTCAACAGCAAATACCTCGCCTCCCGTGAGAGTCGCCGACTCAAAAAAATCGGGGCTAACTACACAGCCCTTCTTTCCAAGAGCAGAGGAAGATTCTTCATTGATCGAACTCGGTACTAGGCAAATCATCCCTGGCTCAACAGAAGCATTGTTGTTATCAAGAACAAAAAATTTTCCACCGCTTGATAGAGTCGATTCTAAACCTAAAATTTCTATTTTCAAATTTTTCTTCACGTTCCCAATAGTAGCGAATAAATTTAGAATCCCGCAAGCCCTACTGTTTCTTAAACTCGGTAACACGATCCTCTCTCGTGTACTTTAGAGTCGCGACGACAATAAAGCTAATAATCACAAGAAGCGACCACGAGCTGATCTTATGAATCGAAACCGCCGTCCAGGTAACAAGCTGTTCAGGATACTGCCAAGCGCCAAGATACGTGCCGATATTTTCGGCTATCCAAATAAAAAAGGCGATAAGAAGAAAAGAGGGAACAAGCGGCATCCTCCGTTCTTCCGTGGCGATTGTGTAACAAGCCTCAGTTTTCCAGAAAAGAATAACCACGAGAAAGGCAAAAATGTAGCGAAAGTCATAAATAAAATGATTCGTAAAAAAATTGAGATAAATCAGTACGCTCAAAAGCAATCCGTAAGCCAAACGTGGATAATTCAAAAGCCGAAGGTTAAAAACCTTCCACGCTTGGCTTATATAACTTCCGACCGCCGCGTACATAAAGCCACTATAAAGAGGCACGGTAGCGATTTTGAGAATGCCGGGTTCAGGATAGCTCCATGAGCCGACTGAAGGGTTGGTTTTAAAAATCTCAAGAACCAAACCAATGATATGAAAAAGAAAAATATAACGAACTTCCTCCCAGGTCTCTAATTTTGTAAGGATAAGAATAAGCTGAATGAGGACAGCGGCAAGAAAAAGAAAATCGTAACGATAAAGCCCCGGAATAGTTATATGATGGGAAAGAAAAAGAATCGCAAGAAATGATCCCGCAAAGGCACAGGCACGCACCTGTTTGATAAAAAATAGGAAAACCTCATAAACGTTTTCCTTGAGTTTCTCGAGATATAAATCCATACGTTCTGGCGGAGGCGGGAGGATTCGAACCTCCGAGGCCCTTTCGGACCAATTAGTTTTCAAGACTAACGCCATAAACCACTCGGCCACGCCTCCGTTTGATGAAACCTAACGTTTCCTATCCTATCTTTATTTTTCCCAAAAATAAAGGTCGATTTATAAAACTAAACAGAACTTATCACATTGATAGGTACTGCCGTGCGGTTTGTGGTAACATAAGAATAAAAGATGCACGATAAAACACTAAGGATAGAAGTAAGAGAACTACGTTCCCAAGGAAAGACGTATTCGGAAATAGAGAAAACGCTTGGAATCATCGTCCCTAAAAGTACACTGTCAGATTGGTGCAATAACGTAGAGTTACCAGGTTGGTACGAACAGAAAGTAATGGAATTAAATCGAAAAAGTCTCAGCAAGGCGCAAAAGTATTCCTTAGTGTCAAATAAAATAAAAAGGGAAAAATTCTTTGAGAAAATCATAAAAAGCAATCAACAAGTCGTCAAAAGAATAAGCAACAAAGATGCCTTAAGAACAGTTCTTTCTATTCTCTACCTAGGAGAAGGGGCAAAATGGAAGTCCCATAGAGGGTTAATGTTGGGAAGTTCCGATGAGAAAATCGTAAAGTTGTATATTCAGTTACTTCGAATCTGTTACGGTATTAACCCTAGAAGTTTGAAATGCCGAATATCCTATAGGGCCGACCAAAATATTCAAGCTTTACAAAGGTATTGGTCTCGTGTTACCTCTATCCCACGAGGCAATTTTTATAAAACAAAACCTGACCCGCGAACAGTAGGAAAACCGACAAAGAGAAAGGACTACAAAGGAGTATGCGTTGTGACATACGGCAGAACAGATATACAATTAGAACTTGAAACAATCCCAAAGTTAATTTTAGAAACAATAGAGGGCCTGTAGCTTAGAGGAAAAGCGTTAGTATGGCATACTAAAGATCACGGGTTCGAGTCCCGTCAGGTCCACCAACAAAACCTTAGTACTTGATGAGAGAGTCTAAACTCTGGTAAGTTTTATTTACAACTTCTTAAGATGGAAATCGAAATAAAAAACATTATTCCTCTTGCACAAGCATTTGCACTTAAAGCATTTGAAGAATGTTACACAATTACGGTTACTAATCTGAAACGACCCCAGATTATACACATGCAAAAAGTCGCAGATCTTGTATGGATTTCCGGCGGAACAGATGAAGAAATCGCCGCCGCTTGGCTCCACGATACCATTGAAGATACACCAATAACTCTAAACGAAATTGTAAAAGATTTCGGAGAGACAATCGGTAAAATCGTAAAAGGAACTACTGATCCTAAAGAATTTAAAACAATGCCATTGGCAAAACGTAAGACACAACAGGTTGAAAGGCTTAGTAAAGAAGATACAAGCGTAAAGAAAATAAAAATAGCCGACCAAATCTCAAACATGAGACAACTTGCCTACGACCCCACAAATGAAATGACGCTAAAAGAGTGCGAAGAATACATTGAGAGCGCAAAACTAGTTGCGGATGCATGTCGAGGTGTTAGTCCTCTACTAGACAAACTTTTCCTTGAGTCATATCAGAGGGGCGTGAACCGTTATAAATCTACTAAATAGCCTTGGTACCCTATACAAGTGAAGTCCCGAACGATCAAAACCCCAGAAACCTGCACCCGCGGTCATAAATATACAGGAAGCAATCCGTGTCCAAAGTGCTATCCTCACCTCGCTGAGAGTGCATTCGTACGCATAAATAACGAAGAAAATTTCTAAGGTGAACCATGTAGATCTCTTTTTGAATTCAATAACAATGTATCGGCTCGTTCTGTACGGGTTGATTGCCCTGACTCTTGTTTCGTTCATTCTCACAATGACGGGCAATCTAAGATATGAGTGGGAGATTCTCGCGATGATATATTCGCTCGCCTCGTTGCTTCTCAGCTCGTACGTATCGAACCTTGTTTTCTCAAAAGTTTTCAAGGTTCCCGTAAACGTTGAATCATTTCTCATCACCGCGTTGATTTTATTTTTGATCCTTTCGCCGGCGTCGTCCCCAAAAGAACTGGCGATTATAGCGCTCGCGGGTGCTATCGCGATGGCTTCAAAATTCCTGCTCGCGCCATCCCGCAAACATATCTTTAACCCCGCGGCTTTTTCCGCGTTTGTTCTATATGTAACGGGTCTCGGCGGAGCCGTGTGGTGGGTTGGCGATCCGACGATGATACCGTTCATTGGCATCGTCGGAGCGCTTGTTATAAGAAAAATAAGAAGGTTCTGGATGTTCGCGGCATTTGCGTGCGCGTGGCTCGTTTCAGTTTCATTGACCGGAGTGCATTTTGGCGCGATTTTCCTAAACCCGTCGGCTCTTCTTTCCGCTATAGGACCAACGCTCTTTTTCGGGACAATAATGTTAACAGAGCCGATGACGACCCCCGGAACCAGAAAATTGCACATCGCCTATGGCGCTCTTGCGGGAGTATTATTGAACGTAAGTTTCAAGATCGGGCCGATCGTCTTAATTCCGGAAATCGTGCTTATGATTTCGAATGTACTTTCGTACGTAACAAGCGTGCGGAAAAAATTCTCAATGTCTCTTGTTGAAAGAAAAGAAATCTCGAAAAATGTTCACGAATTTATCTTTAACCCCGATGGCAGATTTTCTTTCAAATCCGGACAGTACCTTGAGTGGACACTCCCTCATAAAAGACCCGACGTACGCGGTAACAGGCGCTATTTTACAATTGCCTCGTCTCCGACTGAAGGTACGATCAAACTAGGAGTAAAGTTCAACAATCCACCCTCGAGTTTTAAAAAACACCTGCTTGAAATGGAACGTGGCAGTTCTATTTTCGCGGGACAGCTCGGCGGGGATTTTGTGCTCCCGCGCGACAAAAGCAAGAAACTCGTTTTTCTCGCCGGGGGAATAGGCGTTACGCCCTTCAGAAGCATGGTGAAATATCTTCTAGACAAAGAAGAAAAAAGGGATATTACGCTTTTCTACGCCGCAAAGTCCGAAGAAGAAGTAGCGTATAAAGAACTGTTTTCCGAAGCGAAAGACAAAATCGGACTAAAAGTGCGATATATCGTTGGCCAAGTGGTTACGAAAGAATTCATCGAGAGAGAAGTAAAAGATTTTAAAAATCACGTCTACTACATATCCGGTCCGGAAGCTATGGTAACGGCGTTTAAAAAAATGCTTTCCGCGATAGGCGTGCCAAAGCTCAAGATTATTACCGACTACTTCCCGGGTTTTACGTAATTTGACACCCTCTGCTTATACGCTTTAATAGTATCGCCTGGTGGGGTATGCCCAATGGTCGAGTCCCGTTTGCGGGAAGGCCACTACCTCATTTCAGGCTTTTTATTCCTGTACATTCCAAAATATGTTTCAATTTCTAGCGGCGCTCGTAGGGAGTTGGAGGCACAAGATTGATAGGAAATTTACAGAGTGGTCTAAACTGAAACCCGAAGAACGAGACATTCTGAACAGTTGGTACACGCCGCACCCACGAGTTCTCGACGAAATACCCGGAAGAACCCTTAGTAGAATTCCTTGCTAAGGGTTCTTTTTATTGACACAACGAAGCGATATATGGAAAGATGTGCCCCGAAAGGTCATAAAACCTCGAGTTATTTAAGAAACATCAATATAATGAATATATGCTTAACATCAAGGAAAACGTATCTCTTAAGGACCTGACAACCTTCAAAATCGGCGGTCTGGCACGATTCTTCACTGAAGCAAAAACCGAAGAAGAAGTTATCGAAGCCCTAACCTTCGCCGAAGAAAAAAACGTACCAACGTACGTTTTAGGCGACGGCAGTAATGTACTTGTAAGTGACAAAGGATTTCCCGGTCTTGTGCTTGCGGTTGCGATAAAAGGATTGCGTACGATTGAAAAAGAGAAAACAGTTACGGCAATTGTTGGCGCAGGCAATGAATGGGATGGTTTTGTTGATTTCTGCGTTCGTAAGGATTGGGCGGGTATTGAATGTCTCTCAGGCATTCCCGGCAAAATTGGAGGCGCACCAGTCCAAAATATCGGTGCCTATGGTCAATCCGTCCACGAAACAATCACTGAGGTTAAAGTGATTGAAATCAAAACAAGAACACCAAAAGTTCTGAAAAATGATGATTGCGGCTTTAGTTATCGAAAAAGCATCTTTAACACGACAGAAAAAGGAAAATACATTGTAACTTCTGTAACGTTTCATTTGAAACCACATAGCGAACCGACTGTGACGTACCAGGATCTTATAAATTGGTTTGTCGACCCCATAAAAAATCCAAGAGGAAAAAAACCGACGCTTGAAAAAGTTCGACAAGCGACACTTGAAATTCGATCAGGAAAAGGACTGCTAAAAGGAAATTACCAAAACGCTGGAAGCTTCTTCAAAAACGTGATTATTCGTGAGGATCAATTCAAAAAGATTGAGGAAATCGTACTTCGTGAAAAAGAAGGTAAACCAGGGTGTTGTGGTGGTAAATGGAATTGGGAAGAAAAAGATGGAAAGCGAAAAATTGCTACCGCCTGTCTTGTTCACTGTGCCGGATTTGCTCCGGGCACCCGCGACGGCAAAGTCGGTACTTCGCCGAAACAAACCCTCGCCGTAACAAATTTCGATGACGCTTCGGCAGAAGAGGTGATGCAATTCGTGGAAAAAATCCGAAGTACCGTCAAAAGTAAGTTCGGTGTTCAAATCGAAATCGAACCCGAACTAGTTGGTTTCGAATAAGCACTTGACTGAGAAAACGGGGATATGATATATAAGTTCCTGCTCGAAGCGGGGAATGCTTTTGCAGCACTGTCGGGTAAGCCATAAGCCGTACAGTGATTCAGTATGGATGCCCCCTTCGGGCACCAAGTTCCTTAGAAAAGGTCAGTGGAAATTAACCTTAATTTCACACCTATGTAATTTTGCATCGCCCTCCTCTATCGAGAAGGGCTTTGTGTTCTTCAAATGAAAGTGAATTTGACTGGACAAGTTATTTATGTTACTCTGTAAATTCCCAAAAGGTCGTTCTTTGTACAAATTAATAGATAAGTTAGAACCAGTACTTATTAGTAACGCTCTTTGTATGCAAAATCCTTTCGAGCAACGCCCCTTATTCGTTTGGCTGGAAAGCATTTGGTTCAAGTTCAAAAAGTGGTTGTTTGGAACGACATCAATTCCGGAAAGACCGACGGTCTCGTACAAGACAAAGAATCACGGAACGGTGAAAGCATGGATTGTTGGAGAAAGAAATAACTCGAACGACGTCTTTCTCCAGTTCGTTGACCGTCCACATGTGGTGGTAAAACGAAAAAGGTACAACCCGTGCCTGTTATGGCCGAATACCGCAACCGCGTAGCTGTTTTGTATTAATTGAATGACTAAAGAGCCTCTCCGGAGGCTCTTTATTGTTGAAGCCGTCTCTAAAAACTGGTAAGCTCGATAAACAAAGGGCTCACAGCTTCACAATCATAAGGCTAGGTGAGGGGCCTATAGTTCAGTGGTAGAACACCACATTTGCAATGTGGGAGCGGCAGTTCGATTCTGCCTAGGTCCACCACTTCGCTCCTAGGTTTCACCTACGGAGCTTCGCGGTGCAAGCACTAGTTTAAGGTATTAAGTTAAATTTTAAATAATAAAAAGAAGTGGTGTCCCGCGTAGCTTTAGCGAAGTGGGACAAAAAGTTATATGTATTACGTTTACATTCTGCAAAGTAAAAAAGATAGGAGCCGTTACATTGGTATGACTACCGACCTAAGAAGGAGGATACAAGAACACAATTCCGGAAGCGCACGGTATTCAAGTACGAAACGACCATATGCGCTAAAATGGTATTGCGTCTTCATCGAGAAACAGAAAGCGTATAAATTCGAACAATATCTAAAATCAAGTTCAGGATACGCATTCACAAAGAAACGTCTTGTATAAAACTAGAAGAATCTAACCTTAAATCATTCTCAACCCCATGCTCCACAATCATCAAATAAAAACCTGGTCTAGTTTCACGGGATAGAAAGTTTTTCTTGAAGTTCAATTAGAAAAACTAACTATTCTACAAAATTATGTTTCAACTCTCTGACCGTGCCTTCAAAAAGCTCCTGATAGCGCTCGCAATTTACCTAACTTCGCTCTTTGCCGCGAATACGCTTGGGCTGAAAATTATGCCCTTTATCTTCGGCTCCCATCTTTCAGTCGCGGTTTTCTCGTTTCCCATCGTTTTCTTAATGACTGATGTAATTGGCGAACTATACGGAAAACGCGTCGCGAAATTCTTTGTTCTCGCCGGTTTCATAAGCACAGCCCTCTTTATCAGCTATTCACTTATTTCACTCGCAATGCCCTGGTCAGCGGATGGCGAATGGGTTCGTGTTGGATATAATCAAGTATTCGGAATCTCAGCAAGAATCGCCGTGGCTTCGCTCGTCGCGTTTCTCATTGCCGAATTCCAAGACGTATTCGCCTTCTTCTTTTTCCGTGCGAAATTAGGAACAAAACTTTTCTGGCTTCGTTCAATTCTTTCAAATCTTTGGTCGCAATTCCTCGATACGGTAATCTTTATGGTCGTTGCCTTCGCGGGCGTCTACGAAACCTCCACATTAATAAGCATCATCATTTCCTGGTGGCTCTATAAAGTGGCAATGGGCGCCCTCTATACACCGCTTTCCTATCTTGGTTTGAAATTACTAAGGGAAAAGGAAGAAGAGAAGGTTTCCCAATAGGAAATAAAGTATCCGGAACATCAACGTAAAAAGGAAAGGCCGCCTATGAGGCGGTTTTTCTTTATTCCGGAACCGAATTTCCGGAAGTATTGACAGAGGGGGAGATTAGTTGGTATAGCTAAATCGCGTTCGGAAAGGCCTGAGTACGGACGCTGAGCTGATTCTTGCCGTTTTACGGCAGGATGTTTCCCCCGGCTCGGCGACCGTACTCAGGCTTTTTATTTCTCTCAGATTCCCTTAAGAGTAAAACGGGCAAAAGGGGAATAAAGTTATGTTTGTAAGAAAGAAGCTCACGCGGTAAAATACTCATATGAACGAACAACAAATAGAAAAACAGATGCCAGTCAAGGCATCACCCCGTGACGTGTTTCTTCATCTTCTCGGGATGGTTACGCTTTACGCGAGCGCGATTAGTTTCTTAACTATTATTTTCCAGTTAGTAAATCTCTACGTCCCAGATATCGCGGCAAACGATTTCTACTACGGAAGCGCTGAAATGTATCAAAAGACTTTGAGAACGGGAATTTCTTTCCTTGTCGTCTTTTTCCCGGTTTATATTTTGACGTCATGGTTTTTGAATAAAATCTACACGACTAATCCAGACAAACGAAATCTCCGTATCAGAAAGTGGCTCATCTACTTTACCCTCTTTGCCGCCGCCATCGTGATTATGGGCTTTCTGGTGAAAGTCATTAACGACCTTCTCGAAGGAGAATTGACAGTACGATTCGGCATTAAAGTAGCCTCAGTTATTTTTGTCGCCGGCAGTATCTTCTGGTATCATCTTCGCGATCTAAAAAAGAACAAAAACGAGTAATGAATACAAAATATCTCGTTTGGATAATTATAGGAATTGTCCTTGCCGCTCTTATTGTCGGTGTAATTGCCGCTGGTTCGCCGGGAGAAGTTCGTCTAAAAAAAATCGACGAGCAAAGAATAAATACACTCCAAACGTTGCAGTGGCAAGTTGTTAGTTACTGGCAAAACAACGAGAAGTTGCCAAAAACAATTGAGGAACTCACGGCACAGGGAAAGATGCCTCCGGATCCAGTCACGGGTGAACCGTACGAGTATGAAGTAACAGGAGAAAAAACCTTTAAACTCTGCGCTACGTTCACAACAAAAAAGTTAAGTACTCAAGGACTTTATATCCCTCAAAATGAAAATTGGGACCACAAAGCCGGATATGTATGTTTTGAACGTCTTATGAGCGAGGAACTTTACCCATTCATACGAACAGGAAAACCAGTCCCGATCTATTAATAATGTATCGGAAAGAACTGCTGATACTGCTTGGTGTCTCAATTATCATCGCGTTTCTCGCGAGCGGACTTTTACTATCTCAAGGCTGGCGTCCGCAATGGCCTCTTAAAAGACCCGAACTACCGATAACCGAAACCCCGATAAAATACATAAAAACTTCGGTGCTTTTTGATTTTGGAAATGGTGAAATACAAGAACATGTTGGTATCGATGTTCCAGAAAATACAACCGCGCTTCAATTTTTAAAAACTATCACAAATCAAAATAAGCTTACCTTAAAATACGAACGTGGCGGCACAACAGGGCAAGAAGTAATAATTACGACACTCGGCAAAGTCGAAAACAGCAACGAGAGTATCTGGCGTTATTCTATAAACGGAATTAAAGAAGGTGAAAATATACAAACATACGTTATCCAAGAAGGCGATAGTCTTGAGGTAAAATTTGAAAAAGAGTAGTCGCCTGGTCTACACTCGAGAGTATCTGGAGAGGTGGCTGCCAGCCCGAGGCTGGTCCGCCTTAGGCGGAAGTGGTCAAAAACAAATGTATTACGTCTATCTTCTGAAAAGTGAAAAAACCAGCAAGGTATATAAAGGTAGTACAGCTGATCTACAAAAACGATTCTACGAACACAATAGTGGTAAAACACCCTCGACGAAATTAGACAGGCCTTGGAAGTTGATATATTACGAAGCCTTTACCGACAAAAGAAATGCTCGTAGAGAAGAATTATTCTTGAAAGGCGATAAAGGACGAGAAAGAATAAAATGGCTTTTCAAAAATGATTAGTCAAAATGGAGGGGTGGCTGAGTGGCCGAAAGCGCCGCACTCGAAATGCGGTATGCTCGAAAGGGCATCGTGAGTTCGAATCTCACCCCCTCCGCCAGTTAGGAAATGAAGTCATTGGCTTGCCCGCTATGCGGGCTCGCCAGCCGTTTTTCGGGGAAATTTCAAACCGTTTTGAATTCAATAAGGCCAAAAGTGGGCTTTTCTTGAAGAAAATCAATAAATTTGTTATCATAATCTTACAGATAAAAGTATAACATATTTTTATACTATCACAATTTGGATACTATGGCAACAATAGGTGAAAACATAAAGAGGATAAGGGCAAAGCAAGGAATAACGCAGGACGACCTTGCTAAAAAGACGGGTATAAAATACTCCACTCTCGCCAAGATCGAGGGCGATTTTGTAACGAAACCGGGCGTGCAGATGATTGCCAAAATCGCTAAAGCGCTTGGTGTTTCTATGGAGAATTTATTGAAGTAATTATGAATAAGGATATTGAACAAGTTGGTTTTGAGGAAAAATATTTTGATACAGGAGAAGTAAAACTGCACTATCTTGTGGGTCCAAATAATGGATTACCGCTTGTCTTGATTCCTGCTCAAGGTCTTTCTCTGGAAAGTTATCAACGGGTACTCGTGCCGTTATCAAAAGATTTTCAAGTATTTGCCGTTGATGTTCGGGGTCATGGAAAATCTAGCTGGACAACAGGCAATTATAATTTTCCAAACATGGGAAAGGATTTTAAAAAATTATTAGAAAACATTATTCAACGACCAGCAATAATCTCTGGCAATTCGTCTGGTGGTCTCATCGCGCTGTGGCTTGCCGCTAACGTGCCGGATAAAGTGCGAGGAGTCATTTTGGAAGATACACCAGTATTTAGCGCTGAATGGCCTCGGCTTCGGGATGATTGCTTTATATACAGGATTTTTAAGCTTAGCACTGAAACAATTGGTTCATCTCAAGGTCGAAATCTTGTCGCTTTTATAAAAGGTATGGAAGTACCAATTGAAGGCAAACAAAAAGTTATTCAATTTCCTGTTTGGCTTACAGGAATAATATCTATAATGGTTCGTTTTCATGAGTGGCTTAAACCCGGTAAGCCAGTAGACCTACCTCTACTTCCGGCTGAGGCACGCATGATGATAAAAAGTTTCTCAGAATACGACCCAGATTTTACACGAGCTTTTGTTAACGGTCGGGCATGTAAAGAATTTAGTCATGCTGAAGCATTAGTAAAAGTTAAGTGTCCGTTGCTGGTGCTTCAAGCAAATTGGTTTAGGCATCCGAAATTTGGCTTAGTGGGGGCGATGGATGATAAAGATTTAGAACAATTGCACTTATTGGCACCGCATGCCCAATATAAGAGAATTACTTCCGGGCATATGATTCATTTTGAAAATCCG
>Ga0156052_135_pt2 | contig 18150 bp, 12 predicted proteins | sample RifCSPlowO2_02_FD_107705 | JGI IMG/M metagenome (GOLD analysis project Ga0156052, IMG submission 107705) | Candidatus Colwellbacteria bacterium RIFCSPLOWO2_02_FULL_44_20b | reverse complement strand
GGAGAAGTTATCGCTATTAATACCGCCATTGCCTCAGGGGCTCAGAATATCGGTTTTGCGATTCCTATTAACCAAGCAAAGCGAGCTATTGAATCGGTCAAACAGACGGGCAGAATTGTGACTGCATATCTTGGTATTCGTTACGTTACGTTGACGGAGCAGATCGCGCGGGATGAAAACCTTCCACTTAGTGAAGGCGCTCTTATTCAGGGTAGCGACGATGGGCCGGCTGTTATTCCTGATTCTCCTGCGGCGAAGGCCGGGGTTCTTGTGGGTGATATTATTACCGAGGTTAATGGCGTCAAAGTAAGTGAGGCTCGGACTTTGAGTTCGCTTGTCCAAGAACATAGTGTTGGGGAACGCATTACTCTTAGAGTTTTTCGTAACAATCAATATATTCAACTTACTGTTCTTCTTGAAGAGCGTCCCTAGGGACCGTATTGCTTTTCGCGTCTTCAATGTAGTATGTAGTTAGGGGAAAGGCTTTATTTTACTAACCTTTTTATGAATTCTTTTAATCGTTTTACCCTTAAAGCTCAAGAAGCAATTCAAAGCGCGCAAGATCTCGCATCATCTCGAAACCATGGTGAGTTTCGGGCGCTTCACCTGCTTACGGCGCTTACCCAAGACAACGATTCGCTTGTGCGGCCAATTTTGGTGCGCGCGGGCGTTAATCTTGAAAAACTTGAAGAGGAACTTGATGAAGAGCTTAGTCGTTTGCCTAAAATTTTTTCGCAAGGATCTGTCGGCCAGCTTTACCTTTCGCAAGAAGCGCTTCGCATACTTGAACGGGCGACTCGGGCGGCTACAGTCAACAAGGATGAATTTATTTCTTGTGAGCATCTTTTAATCGGTATTCTTGAGGTTGATTCTGAGGCGAAGAACCTTTTAGAGCACTTTGGTCTTCCTCGGGAGACTGCACTTCGGGCGCTTGCTCAGCTTCGTGGAGGAGCGAAAGTAACTGATGAAACACCAGAGAGTAAGTTTCAGGTGCTTGAGAAATACGCAGTCAATCTCACGGCGCAGGCGCGCGAAGGGAAGCTCGATCCAGTTATCGGACGGGAGCATGAGCTTCGACGAGTCATTCAAGTGCTCTCGCGGCGAACAAAGAACAACCCAGTATTGATTGGAGAACCGGGTGTTGGAAAAACAGCCATTATTGAAGGTTTGGCACAGAAGATTGTCGCGGGGGACGTACCAGAACCTTTAAAGGGTAAGGAGATTGTGATGCTTGATTTAGGGTCGCTTATCGCGGGAACGAAGTTTCGCGGCGAGTTTGAAGATCGACTTAAGGCTTTTATCAAGGAAATTAAGAACGCGAGTGGGCGACTTATTCTTTTTATTGACGAGATTCATATGATTGTCGGGGCCGGGGCGGCTGAAGGGGCAATTGACGCGGGCAATCTTTTGAAGCCGGCCCTAGCACGAGGGGAACTTCATGCTGTTGGGGCCACGACGATTCGCGAGTATCAACGCCATATTGAAAAAGACGCGGCGCTTGAACGACGATTCCAGCCGATTATGGTTGATGAACCGACGCTTGACGCGAGTATTAATATTCTTCGCGGACTTAAAGAAAAATATGAAGTGCATCATGGACTTCGTATTAGCGACGAGGCGATTGTCGCGGCAGTCAATCTCTCGGCTCGTTATATTACTGACCGATTTTTGCCGGATAAAGCGGTTGATGTTATTGATGAGGCGGCAGCAGAACGGCGACTTGAATCGGAGAGCATACCTCAGGATATTGAAAAGCTTCGCCGATCGATTACTAATCTCGAAATTGAACGACGAGCGCTTCTTGAAGAAGACACTCCGAAGAGCAAGAAACGACTTAAAGAAATTACCAAGGAACTTGGGATACTTCAGGCGCGCAATGACGAGCTTGGCGCGGAGTGGAAAGCTGAAAAAACAATTTTTGAGAAACTTTCGAATCTTCGCCGACACGTTGAAGAACTTCGGCGTGAGGCAGAGACAGTCGAACGAGCAGGAGACCTTGAGCGTGTGGCGCAGATTCTTTATGGCGAACTTCCTCAAGCCGAAAAAGAGTTTGAGACATTTGAGAAGAAGTATTTCTCACCTAAGAAATCCACGCCAAAAAAATCTGACGCGTCTCAGAAGCGATTTATTAAAGATATGGTTGACGAGGAAGACGTCGCTCAGGTTGTTGCCCGATGGACCGGGATTCCTGTTGCAAATATGCTTGAATCAGAAACCCAGAAACTTACCCGGATTGAAGAAGTTCTTGAAAAGCGTGTTATCGGTCAAGAAGAGGCGATTTCGGCGATTGCAAATGCCTTGCGGCGAGCACGGGCGGGATTAGCTGATGAAGATCAGCCGCTTGGCTCCTTTATGTTTCTTGGACCCACGGGTGTCGGTAAGACAGAGCTTGCTCGAACGCTTGCCGAATTTATGTTCAACGACGAGAAGGCGCTTATTCGGGTTGATATGTCGGAATATATGGAGAAACACGCAGTTTCGAAATTGATCGGTTCGCCGCCTGGATATGTTGGTTATGAAGAAGGAGGGCACCTGACCGAGCTTATTCGCCACCGGCCGTATAGCCTTATTCTTTTTGATGAGATCGAGAAAGCGCACCCTGAGGTTTTTAACCTCCTTCTTCAGGTACTTGATAATGGCCGGCTTACTGACAGCAAGGGGAAAACGGTCAACTTCAAGAACTCGATTATTATTATGACTTCGAATACCGGATCGGAAATGATGCGCGAGATGGCGAACTTCGGCTTTCGTTCGGGCTCAGATGAATCTGTTTTTCGCGATCAAGAGGAAACATATCGCGGACGAGTTATGGAAGCGCTTCGCGACGCGTTTCGTCCCGAATTTTTGAACCGCATTGACGAGATTATTATTTTCCGATCACTGACGCGCCAGACAATTGAGAAAATCGTTGATCTTCAACTTGAACGGATGAAAGAACGGCTTCGCACAAAGGGCGTTGAGGTTTCGATTGATTCGTCCGCGCGGGACTATATCATCCAGAACGGTTTCGATCCTGCCTATGGCGCTCGGCCGATTAAACGGCTTATTCAAAAAGCTTTTCTCGATAAACTTGCCGACAAGATCATTCGCGGCGATATTAAGCATGGTCAAAAAATTACTATCCGTTTTGCAAAATCAGGGGTTGAGATTAGTGCTTGAGGCGCTTTTCTTCTTTTTTGCTCTTCTTTGGGTATATGGAAGCGGATTTCGTCCCTTTCCACTTATTGTTTTTTTAGGTCTCAGCGCATTTTTCTACTTTCGCACGCTTGAAGGATCAAAAAGGTTTCTTTCATCCTTTCTTCTTATTATTCTTTTTTCTTTTTTTGTTTCTCATAGTTTTCTCGCTTTTCTTTTCGCTGTCCTTTTTTACCTTCTCCTCGGAGTTAAGAAACTCTTTTTTATCCGTCGGGATATCGCGTATTACTTTGTTCACACCTCTCTTCTTCTTATTGGTTTTACTTACTTTTTCCTAGGGCAGATTCCTTTTCCTTTTCTTTTTCTTGGAATATTTCTTTTTTATCGTGAGTTTTTTAAAGTACTTGTTGTATCACCAGTACAACGTCTCGCTTTTACCGCGCTTGTTCTTGCTTTTGTAGGTTTTCAATTCGCTTGGCTTATTACTCTTCTTCCACTTGGTCCCTTTGCTGGAAGCGGGCTTCTTGTTTCGCTTCTCTTTGTTCTTAGCGAGCTTATTCTTCATTCATTCACACATACTTTGCGGCGGGAGCTTGTTCTTCGGGGTATTACTGTTTTTGCCTCAATTATGATACTTGTTTTCTTTATTTCTGACGTTTTTATCTTTGGTCTTTAGGGGGTGTCTCTTTTTTTCTTTCGTTCCTTCTTTTTGATTTGACTTTCCTGTTTCCGGGTGCAAGAATACTGGCAATGTCGCGTTACGATCTTAGTCTTTCCATTTTTCAAGCCGTCAAAACTTTTACGAGACCACGACTTAAGGTTGAACTGGAAAATCTTGCTATTGACCTTGTTGTAAGGTCTGGTTCTGTGGTTACAGAACAACTTGGGGCTCTTATTAAAATTGCTCAGATTGCTGACGAGCTTAGTCAATCCGATGCTGATATTTTTTATCAGAGGATTGATACTTTTAGACGCGAATTTAGCACTTCCGAATCCGAAAAACAGAATTTTCCTATTTCTGGAACTGGTTTAAGATTGGTTGCTTCCGGAAATTCTGATGTTTCTGGCGGAAAGAGTATTTTACCCGTTATTACTCTTGGAGTTGCTCGTGACGGAATTGTTAAGAAGAAAGATCCTGAACTTCTTTCTTCTAAAGAAGCTTCTCATACGAAAGACCAATCTGGTATTGAAACCAACGTTACTGAACGTATGAACGCTATTGTTAAAACAATCCGGAAATTTGATCCGATTCTCGGCGGTTGCCGGATTCGTGATCTTATGACTGCATTTCCGGATGTAAGCGATAGAACGCTCCGATACGATCTTCAACGTTTAGCAGAGCAGGGTATTGTGGAAAAAGTTGGCGGTGGTCCCTCGAGTTATTATCGACTTAAAAAGGAAGGTGGTTCTGTTCAGGAAAATAACAGTATTTCTTCTCAACCAGTAGTGCAGAAACAGGAGATTGGTGTTACAAAGCGTAACCAAGAAGGAGTTTTTACGTTGTAGAATTCAACGTGTCGCAGGAGCGTAAGACTTGAAGAATTGAGGACGGTACGTTATACTCGGTAGTACAAGAATATAGATAGTAGATTTTCGCAGTATGTAGTGTTTTTGACTTAGAGTGAGGCTAAGTCAGCAAATACTTGTTTTTCGCGTATTTTGCTGTTTTAGTCTCGCTTTAAGCGAGATTTTTTGTTTATAGTGGTTGTTCCTCAGTTTGGAATAACCTGTCTAAGGAGGAGAGAACTTTTAGATTGCTATTAGGATTACATCTCTTTTTCAAGCCGGTTTCTACCTACCTCACGAGTAGATGGGCTGGTCGATTGATCCAGGGGGTAATCTTCCAGAAAGAAGATTCAATTATAAATTTATCGAATAAAATTCGAAAACTAGAAAGCATAGAAAATGAAAGGATTTAAACGATTTACTTCTATTGCGCTTTCCCTTTCGACTGCTGTTTGGCTTTCAGGAGCAGCGATGTTCGTTCCGGTTGCTCAGGCACAATCAGTGTCTGATCTCCAGGCGCAGATCAACGCTCTTTTAGCTCAAATCACCCAATTGCAATCGCAGTTGGCATCGGCAGGTGGCTCTAGCGTTACAACAGCGTGCTCCTTTACCGTTGACCTCACCATCGGTTCAAAAGGCGCTGCTGTGAAATGCTTGCAGCAATACTTGAACGGAGCTGGCTATAAAGTTGCTGATACTGGAGCTGGTTCTCCAGGAAATGAGACCGAATATTTCGGTTCTCTTACCCAAGCGGCTGTTTCAAAGTGGCAGACAGCAATGGAAGTCTCACCGACGGCTGGATACTTTGGTGCGAAATCTCGCGCTAAATACACCTCAGTCGCTGGTTCTAGCACAGGTACAGGAACAGGGACGACAGTTCCAGTAGGATCTGGTCTCGCTGTTTCTTTGGCGTCTGATTCTCCGGCGGCGGCAACTCTGCCTGATGGATCGGCGTACAATAAAGTTACGAAACTTAATCTCACAGCCGGCGCGGGCGAGGTTAGGGTTACAGGATTCAGGGTGACGCGTGGAGCGTTCAGCTTGAACTCCAACTTCAGCGGCGTCATGATTTTTGACGCGTCTGGAATGCGCCACGGCAATGTCGTCACCTTGAGTGAAGACAAAGCTCTTATCACCTTTACTGGTGATCCTATTGTTGTTCCCGCAGGCCAGACCGTCGCGGTCTGGGTTGAGGTCAACATTGATGCCGCGCAGACAACGAACGGTACTTTCAACTTCGGCATTGCCTCATCGGCTGATGTCATGGTTGATGGCTCCGCGAGTGTCAGCGGTTCATTCCCTGTTACCGGTTCGACGTTCTCAGTTATCGATGGCTCAGGAACCGTTGGTTCCCTTGATGTCGATGCTGAAACGATCTCAGCCGCGGCTCGGAACGTTGATCTTGGAGTCAAGGACTTTCCTATTGGTAAGTTCCAGTTTACTGCTGGCGCGAACGAGGATGTTAAACTTTCCTCGCTTCGTCTCTACAACAACGGTAACTCGACTGATGCTGATCTCGGGAGCCTCAAACTTAAGAACGACGTCACTGGCGAAGTTCTTGCTGAGGTATCCGCGACATCAAGCAAGTACGTTACCTTTACTTTGGCTTCTGGCTTAGTCATTCCGAAAGGCCAGAACAAGACTCTCGCGATTCATGCTGATGTTGTGAGCGGTTCTTCGCGCACAGCACAGTTTATTGTTCAGAACGACTACGACGTTTCAGCGATGGGTGTTTCGACGAATGGAAGTTTACTCGTGGCTCACGCCGCGGGAACCGATGCAACCGCAGGTTTTCCTGTTGGTGAAACGGCAAACTACAACACCATTACCGTTACCCAAGGTAGCTTAACTGTTACCAAGGACACTTCTTCGCCGAGCGGCAACCTTGCTCCCGGACAGAACAGCGCGGTTCTTGGTGTCTGGAAACTTGAAGCAGTCGGAGAGGACATCGAACTCCAAAAGGCTGACTTTGATGTTTTAGGTACAAGCACTGCCACCGACTTTACTGGCTCACTCAGCCTTATGGTTGGCGCTTCAACCATCTACAGCAATTCAACGTTAACGAATTACTTTGATGGTGACGCGGCTGGTACTGACCAGACGACGCTTAGCACTTACTATATTGTTCCAGCGAACACGAGCGTACTCATGAAACTCGTTGGTAACATGGCAAGCGCCGCGACGAATAACCTGACAGTTATTGGTGACTTCGGTGATGTTTATTATCGCCGGGTTTCAACCAACAACTACGCGACTGCTTCGGATGACGCCTACGTTGCGGCAAACACTTTGACCATCAACACAGCGGCTTTGACCGTTGCGAAGAACGCGTCATATGGTAACCAAAACGTCGTGGCTGGCGGCGCGAACACGAAGGTTGGTTCTTACGTGCTCCAATCCGGTTCAGCGGAAGGCGTGAATGTTTCAGCTGTTAATGTTGATATGTCGGCAATTACCGGCATGACCAATATGCGGCTTAAGAAGGTGAACGCGGACGGATCCGAGACGCAAATCGGCTCGACTGTCTCAACGCCTTCAGCGACTGATGACGCGAACAGCTTCTCTGTTGGCGGAGTGCTCAACATTCCGGCTTCCGGCAGTGTTATTGTGAACGTCTACGTTGATATGTCGTCCACGGCAGTTACCGTGAATACCGACATTGACGCGGCTGATATTACGGCGTCGGGCGCATCGAGCGGTACAACGCTCTCAGGCGACCAACCGAGTGCTCAGGTTGTTGGCCAGACTATTACTGTCCAGACAACTGGTACGCTCTTAGTGCAGACCGACAGCTCGACTCCGGTCGATGCCGTTTTGCACACACTTGAATCTGACAAGGAAATGCTCCGCGTCAAATTCACATCGGAATACGAAGCGGTTAACATTACGAAACTTACGTTCGGCTCACGCCGATCGAGCGCCAACTTGAGCTCTGTCTCGGTTACGGCGAATAATGTGACTATTTCGACAGTTCCGATCAACGGTGTTGCGACCTTCAGCGGTCTTACGCTCCAGGTTCCAAAAGACAGCACGTTGGTTGCATACGTCAAAGGTACGACAACAGAGGTAGGAACGCTTGTTTCAGCGGAAGCGGTCCGTTTGGGCCTCGACTCGCTTGAAGCAAACGGAACTTCATCTGGAAGTCGCATCTATGAGAAGACTGTTACAACGACTGCTGCTGTAGGTGATATCGCGGCTGATACCGCGACAGCACTTACTGTTGGTAGCGCGGCAAACTTCTCAATTGGTGATGTTGTCCAGGTTCATACTGCTCAGGGTACGAGCTCTTTCAGTGGTGTTGTTACTGCTGTTAATACTGCGACCCCGAGCGTTACTGTTGCTGGACCTCAGAACCTTGGTGATTGTGCGACCGCTACTTGCTATGTAACGAAGTACGCGACTCGCGAAGCTGTAACGTCCGATGCTGCCACTGCGGCAGAAGATGTTGATGATGTAACGAGTTCCGCTATTACCGTAAGTTCCACTCGTGGTTTTGCTCCTGGTGACGTTGTAAGAATCGAAGCCAGAGCAGGAACGGTTGATGACGGAGGATTCTACACCGTCGTATCCGTAACTGACGGAAACACTATGAATGTTATCGGTGTTGGTGAAGTAACAGCGAGTCTTGACTGGGGCGCATCCGTTGCGACCGATCGGCTGACTCGTATGGCGACTTCAGCTTCGACGCAAACTTCGGACGCGACGGACGATATCGTAGCTGATACAGCTGCGGCAATCGACGTTGATTCGACTGTTGGGTTTGCGGCAGGGGACATCGTTGTGTTGAACAGCACAGCGAGCGCGGTGACAACGCGGCAGCTCTACACAGTTGCGGCTGTGACTGACGCTGACACTCTTTCGCTTATTGGTAAGGGTGCTCAGACGAACATTCCGGCTGACAGCTGGGTAACTGAGCTTGCGTCAACTCGCACGACTCAGACCTCTGTTGTGACTGACGATATTGCCGCTGATACTGCTGGCGCTACATCAACAATTTCTGTTGATTCGAGCGCGGGCTTTGTTGACGGAGATATTGTTGTCTTGAACAGCACCGTAGGTGGCGACATCTATATGGTGACGGACGTGCCTTCATCAACAACTATTCAGTTGACTGGTGAAACCGCTCTGACGAACATTCCGCTTGACAGCTATGTAACGATCCTTGCTTCATCTACCGCGAACGGCAAGCCGTACACGGTGCATGATGTAGAGCCGGTTCTTACAATGAACCCATCTTCCCCGAGCACTGGTTCACAAGGCGCCAACGAGCTTGTTGCGCTCTTTGATGTCCAGGCCGCGGGCGGTACGGAACTTAATGTCAAGTCGATCGTTCTTACTCGTGGTGGTAATATTGCTACTCGAGTAGCGGTTGGCAGCCGGGCAAAGGTGTATGATTACACTTCCGGTAGCAAGGGAGAGCTTCTTGGCACTGGTGATGCGGATTGGTCGGGTACTGCGGCAGGTTCAACCGAAACAGTTACTCTCTCCTCCCCATATCCTATAACCGCGGGCCAAAAAGCAACCTTCGGTATTACCGTTGATACCTCGTCCGCTCAAGTCAGCGACACCTTCCAGGTGTACATCAATGGCACGAGCGGGTTAGCGGGTCTCTTCGGAGGGCTTAGCTGGTACTACGATTCTTCATCGCCTGGTACCGAGCCATCCAATGCTTCGCCTTCAACCTTGGCTGATACATATCCTGTAGAAGGTAAGGTCTTGGTCTACTAATTTCTTACTAGCGAATTCAGGACCGTGTCGCTTTGCGACAGGACTCCGTGGGCTTCTTAGTAAGGATTAGGGAAAAAGCAACAAAACACCCCAGCTTGAGACTGGGGTGTTTTTGTTTTTTGGTCAGAGGTTGGGTGTTTGACTATGAGGCAGGGGATTTATACACTTTATTTTATGAATACATCTCTTATTAAAAAAGTTTTGAGCCCGTATTTTTTTGTCGGGCTTTTTGTTGTTGTTCTTCTTCTTATTGTCTTGTGGCCCATGCTACGGACGGGCGGGTCTCAGTCGGTTGTTTATTTTAGTACCGGCGAATTATATGTTGGGAAACTTTCTTTTTTCCCGCAGTTGCGACTGACTGACGCGTATCTTCTTGTTACTACAAAAGGAGGGGAAGATCCTTCGGCAACAAACTTTCAGCTTGCACCGCTTCGGGACGCTCTTTGGGCTCCGCGAGAAGTTTATCTTAATCGCGACCAGATTATTTTTTATGGACCGCTTGATCCTCAAAGCAAGGTCGCAGAGGCGCTTCGTTCCGCTCAATAATAATTTCTTTAGAAAATTCAGTACTTATCCACACGGATTCTCGCGTTTTGTGTTGTATACTTAATTAAGAAAGGTCGATTTTATTATCTGCCGATGCATAGCAGATAATAAGCATTACATTGTATTAACTTCAATAAAGATTTTCTTCGGTGCTTTTTACGAGTTTCGGTTAAGCTCAACCGAGATTTCCTAAATCTTATCGAAGACGAAAAAGTCGAAAAAATAAATTAAGAGATGAAAAGATTACAGAAATTAAGTTTAGTAGGAGTGCTTGCCTTGATGCTTGTCGCAGGAGCCGGCGTTAACTCGGCTCAGGCGGCACTCACGGTCGCGGCACTTGCCGTCACAAGTGACGGCGTACTTACTTTGAGTAGTAGCGATGTTACGGCTAACGTTGTTATCGGTACTACATCAATGACGACTGCTGATACCGTTATTTACGGTGGCACCGGCGCAGGCGCGGTTACGGTTACGCCAGGACTCGGAGGAACAATGGTTATTGGTAGGAGTGATGGTACGGGTTCTATTACCCTTGGTTCGAGTTCTGGAACGCAAAATGTCAGTGTCGCTGCTGGTGAAGGAGCGACGACTGTTTCAATTGCGGGGGGTGCTACGAACGCAAAAACTGTTCAGATTGGTATTGGCGCGGTTGCGAATACGATTACGATCGGTTCCGCAAGCGCGACTACTGTTTCGATTGTGGACAACAACTGGAGCGTGACAGCGGGGGGTATCGCGACATTTGTTAATGGACTTGTCAGCCCAAGCGCTACGCTTGGTGTTGATGTTGGTTCTGCTGGAAACTTACAACTTGGAGGTGTTACCGCTACTTCGGTAGGAATTGGGAGCGTAGCTGTTGCGGCTATTACTCTTACTACCACCGGTACTGGTACAGCTGTGGTTGTTTTGCCAGCTGGCTCAGTTGATTCAACTGAGATTCTTGACGCGACGATTCTGGCTGCTGATTTCGCGGCTGGTGCCGTAGATACCGCAGCGATTCTTGATGCCACCATTCTTACTGGTGATATCGCGGCTGACACAATTGTCGCAGGTAATATCGCGACTGGTGCTGTAGCGACAGCGGAGATTCTTGATGCAACTGTCGCTAGTGTTGATATGTCTGCTGGTGCTAAAACACACACGGTAATTATTCCGATTCCTGATCCAGGAGCTGCGGGCGTTGATATTACCGCCGGTTATGTTCTTTGGACACCTTCAGTTGCTGTGACCATTACTAAGATTTACACGGGCGCTCAAACAGCTTGGATTGCGGCGGTGGCAGGTAACGATGGCTCGGTGGTGGTGACTAATGCAGTTGTAGGTGCCGTAGCGACTTTAGCCGTTGTTACAAACCTAGCCGTAGGGAGCAACACTGATATGGGGGCTATTACTAATGGCGCGGTGGTAGCGGGTACCGATGTGACTATAGCGGTTACTACAAACGGCACAGCTGACGCTCCAGCACAGAATATTCAGATAGAATACACGACTACTAACTAACTCTAAGCTCCATTCGCGCTACTTTTCATACAATGTGAAAAGCTCTAATGCGAATGGGATTAGTTGACCTTTTCGACTTAAAGTCGGAGAGGAGAAAAAGAACGAAAACGAATGATACAACGTAAAGTAAAATTAGCTTTTGCCTTTCCTCTTATTGTTGTTTTAGGAGTACTTCTTTCGGCGAGCGTATCGGCGCAGGCGCTTAGCTTTACGTCGGCGACAACCGTAACGATTAACAGCAACAACTACTCGATTTCGAGCGGCTCAGCCGCGACATCGATGATTGTCGGCGCGTTAACACTTGAGGTTGTTGTGCCGGCATCAAGCACTTTTACGCTTACATCGTCCGACAGGTACCGCTTGAACAACGATCAGAATATCAGCCAACAGTGTTCGGTGAGCCAAAACAGCCTTTCAGTTACCGGTCCTCTTACTATTATTATTACTCCTGATGCAACTTCGCTTTGCGCACTTGCAAGTTCGGGAGGAGGGGGCGGTGGTGGGGGCGGAGGTCCGGTTACGGACACGACCGCACCAACTGGCACATCGGTTTCTGTGAATAATGGGGCAGCAAAAACGACAACCGTAGCAGTAACTTTGACGCTTGGAGCGACGGGCGCATCTGATGTTCTTCTTTCCAATGACTCGAACTTTACCGGCGCGGTATGGATTGTTTATGGAACTTCAAAGTCGTGGATGCTTTCTTCCAGCAATGGAGTGAAAACGGTTTACGCGAAGTTTAGGGATAACGCGGGAAATGTTTCGGCTGTTATATCCGATACGATTACCCTTGATCCTACTGCTTCAACTTCAGAGACTGCGGCACAAACAACTACAACCACTCCCTCAACAACGACAACAACTCCGTCGACAACGACGAGTGTTACTCTGAAACCTTTACCGTATGCAAGCCCGAAGACAAACGATGAAATGAGAGCAAACCTAGCGGTTTTGCTTGAAAATCTGGCGGCTCTTCAGGCCCAGGTAGCGGCTCCGCAAGGAAGCGGATCGGTTTCTGCTCCAGCTTCGGCAAAACCGGCGAGCGGGAAGTACTCAAAGGCACTGACTGTCGGTTCTAAGGGCGATGATGTAACGGCGCTTCAGGAATTCTTAAAATCCCAAGGCACCGACATTTATCCCGAAGGACTTGTCACTGGTTACTATGGAGGACTTACCAAGGCGGCGGTTGGCAGATTCCAGATGAAGCAGGGCATTGTTACGAGCGTGAGCGATCCCGGTTATGGCTACGTTGGCCCAAAGACGAGAGCAAAGCTTAATTCACTACTCGGACTTTAAACAGGTTTTCCTTGAGACCTTCAAAACCCGCTCTTTATAGGGGCGGGTTTTGGTTTTATTTATTTTAAGCCGCATCTATTCACTTGCCTCAGGCTCTTTTTTTGACGTAGAGTAGAGACAATCTTTCCGTTGCATCTTTTCAAGATCTCACAACTTTTCCTCATTCTTTCATTCCTTAGCATTCTTGTTGTTTTTCCGTTTCTCGCGCCTTTTTCTTTCATTGTCGGAAAGTACGTTTTTTTCAGGGTAACCGTGCTTCTTGCTCTTTTTTTCTTTTTTGTAGGGCTTCTTTTTTATCGTGATACTGAGTTTGAGACGCGAGCGCGGGAGGTACTTTCATCACCTCTTAGCATCGCGCTCATTGTTTTTATTGCTGTGTATCTTCTCGCGGGATTTTTTGGCGTACATCCCTCGACCTCTTTTTGGTCAACACTTACGCGAGGAGATGGCGGCTTTCAGATGCTTGTCTTTCTTGGTTTCTATTTTCTTCTTACAACGTTTTTTTCTTCGCGGATGATTTGGAAAAAGATTTTTACCTATCTTGTTATCCTTGGTCTGTTTGTTCTTTTATATGGAGTTCTCGCGGCATTCCATCTTTTTGGTCTTTCTGGTCCGGCTCTTTCTTTGCTTCACCAGTTTCACGGCACGCTTGGCAACCCCGCGTTTCTTGGGAGTTACTTACTTTTTCTTTTCTTTTTCGCGCTCAACTTATTCTTCGATCCTTTGTCGCGGTTTCAGAAAATCCTTGGCGGAGCATCTTCAGTAGTCTTTTTTGTTTTTCTTGTTATTACTCAAACACGCGGTGCTTTTCTCGGGATTCTCGTTGGTCTTGGCGTTTTTCTTCTGTTTATCTTTTTTTCTTCGCGTGGACTTTTTCGCCAGCGTGCTGGGATAATTCTTTTTGCCGGAATATTTATATGTACGGCGCTTTTTACCTTTCGCGGAACAGAGTTTGTCCAATCACTCCCCGGATCCCGCGTTTTTCAGATATCTCTTACTGAGCGAACTGCGCAAACCCGCCTTTGGACGTGGGAGGCGGCTTTCGAAGGGTTTCTTGAACGACCGGTTTTAGGATGGGGGACAGACCAATTTAGTTTTGTTTTTAATCATCATTTCAATCCGCGGCATTTTCTTCCTACCGAAGGTTCTGAAATTTGGTTTGATCGGGCGCACAACGTCATTTTCGACTATCTTGTGGCTCTTGGCGGGCTTGGGCTCTTAAGTTTTCTCGGCGTCTTTTTTGTTTTCTATCATCTTCTCTATAGAGCCACGCTACCGCTTTTTACTCGGGCGTTTCTTTTTGCTTTTCCGGCTGCATATTTCGGCCAGGGGATGTTTCTTTTTGATGTTTTCTCGACCCAGCTTCTTCTTTTCACCTTTCTTGCATTTGGGGTGTCGACATTTTTACTACCATCTCATCAGTCTTCTTCGTAATGCGACGCGCGCTTTTCATATTTCTTGCTTTTCTTACTCTCTTGGGAATTTATTTTGGGGCGGCTTTGTTGTTTTTCAAAACATATTATTTCACCCGAGTTTCATCGACGTTTATAGAAGATCATCGCTACTGGTCTTTTATTGAGGCCTCGGAACGCGCGCTTTCTTTTTCATCTCCCATCGGGCACGAGGAAACGCTTTATCTTCTTGGCTACCAGACTCTTTCTCTTCTTGATACTGATGTTGATGAAGAGGTTGCGCGGGCGTTGGTTACCTATTATGAATCGTGGTTCGACGTACGACAGCCGTTTTCAGGAGGAGTATTTTATACTCAAGGTTTTTCTGTAGCGGGACAACTTCGGGAACGATTGTGGGATCTTTATGGGGCTACTGATGATTTTTCAAAGGCAGAATATTATTATCTTAAAGGCCTTGCACTTGCTCCCGACAAGCCAGATTTTCTTTATGACCTTTTTCGACTTTATCTTAGTCACTCTGCTTTTTCTGGTGATGTTCGTGCCGTTGGCGGGCGGATCTTAGGGCTTTGGCCGGATGATATTCGCGTTCAGGGTATTCTTAAATCTTTAGAATGAGCTATTCTATTTACCCGTCATGTTTTATTTGTGGAACAGGAAAGTCTGTGTCTCTTTTCGAACGTTTTGGAAAATATACGATTTATTCGTGCGTGGGGTGTGGGCTTCAATTTTCCGAGCCGCGCGACTACGACTCGCATTCCTATGATGAGGCATTTCAGGGAGACAACGACTTCAGTAGTCTTGGTTACATAGCCCGACTCTCCTCGTTTCAGACTTATCCGCTTTATAATTTTGAGCGATTTATTCTTCGATGGCTTCGGTGCTCTGTGCCAAGGGGAAGTTTTGTTCTTGATCTTGGGTGTGGCGGAGGAGTGATGCTTTATCATCTCCGACGTCGCGGATTTCAACCTCTTGGACTTGATGTGACGCCGAGTTCGATCCAACGTCTCCAAGAACAAGGGTTTACGGCGGCGGTCGGGTCGATCGACTCATATCCGTCTGATTGGCCCGAACCGGTAGCGATTCTCATGCTTGAAGTTCTAGAACACTTGCCGGATCCCGTTGATTTTATTCGTCGAGTTGCGACGCGGTTTCCGCGAAGTTATTTAATTGTCAGCGTTCCAAGTTCTCGGCGATTTACTTTATGGCGCGGAACGCGCGAGGTCGGAGATTATCCTCCGCATCACTTTACTCGATGGACACCGAAGGCGCTTACCACACTTTTTAAAAATTACGGATATACCCCACGAGTATTCTTTCCGTTTTTGAGTCCTCAGAACATTTCAGGAAGCGGTATTGGAATGTTTGTCTTTTCTCTGTTTAGGAAACAATCAGGAGCTCCCACGACTTCTTCACAAAAGCCGATTCGCCTTGATATTCGGCTTATTCGACTCAAACAAGTTCTTTTTCTGCCGATTGCCGCGATACTTCATCTTTTAGGTGTTCGCGATATTTCGATGGTTGTTGTCGGGACGCCTTCATTTCTTACCACAGACAATGATTAAACCCCTTGTTTCAATTATTACCCTTACTTACAACCACGAGCGTTTTATCAGGACGTGCATTGAGAGCGTTCTTCATCAGTCATATGGGCGCTTCGAACATATCATTATTGATGATGGTTCAACTGATACTACGGAACAAATTGTACGCAGTTTTCACGATTCTCGGATTCGGTATGTACGATTGCCGCATGAAGGTTTAGCGACGATGGGGAAGCGTTATAATGAGGCGCTTCGGATGGCACGCGGAGAACTTATAGCGATTCTTGAGGGTGACGATTTCTGGCCGTATGACAAACTCGCGAAGCAAGCGCCTCTTTTTGAAAATTCTTCCGTTGTTTTTTCATGGGGAAAGGTACGACAGGTTGACCATAATGATCAAGAGATTGACTCTGTGCCTTTATTTTCTCTTGATACTTCTTTGTGGCGCAACGAACCAATCGGAGCGGTTTTGCAGAAACTTTTGTTTTTTAATCCAATCCGGTCGCCGAGTGTTATGCTTCGAACCTCAACACTTCGAAATATCGGCGGTTTTATACAACCTCCATCACTTCCACTCGTTGATTACCCGACGTGGCTTCATTTTGCTCTTCAAGGAACGTTCGCGACGACAAACGAGGTTGTTGGGTTTTACCGAATTCATCCAGTACAAGTTACGAGCAACCAGGGCGGGAATATTGAGGAGATGGTAGCGCTCTATGCTCTTTCGTTTCTTTCAACCGTTTCTTCTGTGATACGCGCGCAATTCGAGCTTTCAGGCGAGGCAGTTTCTAAAAATTATGAACGGCGGAAAGTTTCTCGGTTTTGTACTGAAGGACGGAGACTTCTTTTGCGACAGGAGTGGCGGGCGGCTCGGGCACGATATGCACATGCGCTTCGGTATGGCGATTTTTTGACGCGGCTTAAGGGTGCTCTTGGGATTACGGCAAGTTTGTTACACTTTGATATGGAGTTTTTGGCAAAAATATTACACCGGCCGCGGCTTCGATGAAACCACGTATTCTTTTTCTTATCGCCTCAACGCAGGTCGGGGGAGGACCCCAGGTTGTTCTTGATCTTCTCTCCGGCTTACGGCGTGATTTTGATTTTGCGGTTATCGCGCCCGCGGATGGGCCGTTTTTTGACCGTTTTCGCGAAGCGGGAGCACGTGTTTATGATGTTCCGCTTCGCAGGCTTAATCCTTTTCTTATTTTTAGTATTTTAAGAATTATCCGATATGAGCAACCGGTAATCGTTCATACGCACGGTAAGGGAGCGGGGATTCACGGGAGGATCGCGGCTTTTATTTCTCGTATACCCGTGCTCCATACGATGCATGGCATTCACATCGGATCGTACGGATTTTTCCCGCGCACTTTTTATCTTTTTCTTGAGCGGATTTTCAGTTTCTTTACAAAACGAATTGTTGCTGTATCGGAGAGCGAGCGTATCGAGGCGTTGCGCCTTAAACTTTTCTCGTTATCTCGATCCATTGTTATTTCCAATGGAGTGTCGTTTTCGCGTTTCGATTCATTATCAACCAGGACAGAAAATCGGCGCCTTTTAGGACTTCGTGATAGCGATTTTTTAATTACTGGCGTGGGGCGACTCGTCCATCAAAAAAACTTTAAAGAGTTTCTTCGTATTTTTGCCCGTATTGTTCGGCAAGCACCGAATGCGCGAGCCTGTCTCGTGGGGGATGGGGATCAGCGGAAGGAACTTGAGATACTTGCCCAGTCGCTTCATATTCAAAATACGGTTTCTTTTCTTGGGACGCGAAATGATGTACCGGCGCTTCTTCAGGCGAGCGATCTTTTTCTTTCAACGTCGCTTTGGGAAGGAATGCCGCTTGTTATTCTTGAGGCGATGACGACGGGACTTCCTGTTTTTGCATCGGACGTAATCGGCAGTCGCGATCTTGTTCATAATAACGAGACCGGACTTACATACCCTTTGAGAGATATTACTACGGCCTCGCGCAAACTTTTTGAACTTTTTCAGAACTCGGATCTTCGAGCGCGCCTCGGACAGGCCGCCCAAACGTTTGTTCGTAATAAGTATTCACTTGATACTATGCTTCAATCCTATACACAGTTGTACTATGACACGATCGGAGCCGCTTAAAATTCTTCAGGTTACCAAGCTCTATACCCCTTGGATCGGGGGCGTTGAACGCATTGTTCAGGAATTAAGCGAAGGGCTTCGGAACGATTCGCGCTTTGACGTTCGGGTTCTCTGTGTCGCGTCGCGGGGCGCTGGTTCTTCCCAAATTATTAATGGCGTTCCTGTCCGGCGATCAGCGAGTTTCGGTATTCTTTTTGGAATGCCTTTATCACTTTCTTTTTTTCTTGATTTTCGACGCGCTGTTTCCGAGGCAGACATTATTCATTTTCATGAACCATTTCCACTCGCAACGCTCGCGTGGTTTTTTTTCCGACCGCGGAAAAAAATTATTGTGACGTACCATGCTGATATTGTCCGTCAAAGGA
>Ga0156052_136_pt2 | contig 18327 bp, 22 predicted proteins | sample RifCSPlowO2_02_FD_107705 | JGI IMG/M metagenome (GOLD analysis project Ga0156052, IMG submission 107705) | Candidatus Colwellbacteria bacterium RIFCSPLOWO2_02_FULL_44_20b | reverse complement strand
TTTGAAAGTCATCAAAAAATAAAAACGGACATTCGCCCGTTTTTATTTTCTACCCTCATCCGCTCGTTGATGGACTGTGGCGTTTCGGTTGCGGGGGCGCCCCGACTCGAACGGGGAAGTCCGCTTTTGGAGAGCGGCAGTTTGCCATTGAGCTTACACCCCCTTCTTTTCTAAAAATACCTGTGCAGTTGCTAAAAGTTTTCGGGCGACTTTTGTATCGTAGTAGCGTAGAGATACACAGCCATTATAACCATTTCTTATTCTTTTTCCAGTATTCTTTTTAAGAAATGGTTTAATAAACTGGTTTCGTGGAATTTTTGTAATAGCCGACCAGTATTTTATTTGTTTTTCTGGATTGTGATAAGAATGAAGATGGATACACACTCTAAATTTTTTTTCTTCGACAAAGAATGAATTCCGGAGCAGATTTAAGAATGTTTTCACGAGTCGAGGGTCTGAATTTGTGAATCGCATTCCTCCTTGAATACTTTTGTTTCCTTCACACCAGAAAAGAAGGGCACACAGCACCCTTGTTATATCCGGGTCATTTTTTAACTTTTTAATTTCTTTTCTCGCCTTGCTAAGGTATTCTTCATAGATTTCTGAGACTTTTTGTTTTTTCTTTTCAGCAGAAACCAGTTGGCCGATTCGTATTTTAGAAAGTAACCTTTTTTTACTCCTTTGTGTGAGGATAATATCTCGGAGCCACTGTGAGAGTGTGTTTTTAGGCACGGACAATACCTGACTCACCTCTTTAAGAGAATAGCCGCGTTTACGTAGCTGGACAGCTTTCTCTTTTTTCTCTATTGGATATGCCATGTTAAGTTATATAACCTATTATAGCATTTCTGTTTTAAACCAGCTAGCGCTGTGTTTTCGTAGTATAAGAAGACGTAGAACTTACTCTGTTGTCCCCAAGAATCTTCGGCTCGAACCTGTTGTTATCTCACCGCGCGGTGCGCGGAGCGCCTGAAAATCAATGGGCGGCGATAGCCGCCGCCCGTGAAATGGGAGATTCTGTAACTCTCACTAGAAAACTGGAGATTCTTTTGAACTACGCTCGAACCTATCTCCAAAATCACAGTATCAGAAATCCCTGATTTGCTCAACTTGCGGATTGAGGTGCGGACTCTCAAGAGTCCGTGAGTTTCAACTCCCAAAACCCCCGTGCCGATTGGTGAAATTCAAAAACATTCTCCCCCGACTTATATATCTTGTTCGCTCCGCCCCGCCTACTGGCGGGGCTTCGCTAATATATGACGGGCTGGTTGCCCTGCAAAAACCGAGACTGTGCATAACATTCGCTATCTGGCTTAGATAAGCCAAAAAATGCTATGGTTTATATTCAAAATCTCTGTTATAATACTATTGTTTGAATAGTACCTCTTGATTGATTTAGTAAGAGATGTTAAGTTTCGCTTTCGCTACGGGCGACTCCTCTAATGAGGAGAAGACCTGTTACTTAGGATGAAGCCGTCAGAATGAAAATCTATGTTGAGACTATTCAACAAAACAATCTTTACATTTTTCGAGGATCGGTTTACTACTCGACCCATGGTCTACCTAAACAAAAAAATCAAAAAGTCGAAAAAAGAAAATGCGAATGCATACCGTTTTGTAAAATTAACTAATTTTACATTACCCAAAATACGTTTGGGTGATTTTTTATCTATACACATGGATCCACAGTCTGGAACAGCGAAATAGGTTTAGTATATAGTAGTATAAGGAATATGATAATAAGAATTAGTGATTGATTCTTAGGTAGGAACATATTGTTTTTTAATAAACTCGTAACTCTTACCCCATTCGGTAGCACGGTCGGGGTATTTTTTTATTTTTTCCATCACGTCATTTATTAGCGCATAAGTGATTGCCCTATCTTTTTCATATCGTCGCTCGGCATAATAATAAGATAGATTATTTTTACAAACACAAATCAATACCTCATCATCCTTTTTCGCTTCTTCATCAAGATCTGCTATTATTTTTAATGCCTTTTCAGTCTCTTCAATAGATTGATCCAGTAATTTTGTTAAAACTCCTCTTTCTCGCTCTTCCCCTTTATTGACTGCTTTTCCGTAAACGTAAGTTTGCCAAATTGCAAAACCAGTATTGACTTGTGTCTCTATCTTAGACTTCTTCCTTTCTCCTTCAACACTTTTCATGACTTCGTAATGAATTATTTTAAAAGTTCCGTACCCAATAAGACCGGCGAAAGCAAGCAGAAGACCTAAAATCGTGAGGGTAGTTTCATTGCTCACCATCTTGATAGGATCAGTGGCGACCGCCCCGCTTGTTTTGCCTCGAAGTAAGATGTCCATAAGGAGGTTGGATCTGTATTTGCTTCCAGTAAACCATGAGTCAGGACGATTGTTGGAAAAGCTGGATTGATATTTCCAAGGACAGTTCTCTGTCCAGGAGGGGTTATGTGGGGAGGTATGAAAGCACTTGTAACGTCGGGTATTCCTCCTAACGTAGTAACAATAGTCGCGGTGTTGAGTTGAGGATTTACATCCCACGCGAGAACCGAGACCACATCCCTTGGTCCTCGTACTGTTCCAAGTTGCGGATGGGTAAAAAGAGGTAAATTTGTGATCACGCCTTCTAAAGATACTTGCTGTCCGGCGCCTGTGATTCACGGCCTCATTGAGTCAAAAGCGTCGGCAGCCCACCCAGCAAAAGTTGTGTTTTCTAAACCAGAAAAAATGTCAAATACACCCGATTGACTTACGCCGTACACTTCTTTATTGTCCATTGTAAATAACTCCAGGTTGCGTCCGATAAGCGAACCTTTGGTGAAAAATACATCGTCGCCGACAGATTCAACATCTTCGTCTAAATACTGGTAAAAGCGAAGCGGGCCTAGTGGTCCTCCGTTTGCTGTCCTGAAGACTATGCGGTTCGTCATTATCTTACCGTTGTTTGGAATAGCACTAGCTACAGTCCAGTTAATCGTATTTCCGTTTGCACCGATGAATTGACCGGAACTTGAAACCTTATCAGGGTCAGTAACGTCAATCGTGGGAATTGTTCCTGATAAAAGGAATGCCTGTCCTTGTGGGCCGATATCTACATAACTAAAATAGTCAAACAAGACATTTTCGGTGAATATATCTCCAGTAAATGCACGCCTGGCAGTAATAAAAGCGGTACGAGACTGGCCGCCATCCATCACCATGACTGACCAATAACCCAAAGTTCCAGGAGATAAGTCGTTATCTATAGTGACAGTCTGAGCGGATGTGCTGAAGGGGAAGATTATTAGTAATGCAAAAATTACTCCTCCAAAGAGAGCGTATTTGAGTTTGGACATAAAAAGAGAGATTATACCCCTCCTTAATAATTTAAGTTTTTCAGTTTGAGAAAGTTATCCGTGCTTACGGTGGTAACGCCTTGAAAGCGTAGATGCGAAAACGTAATAAACTAGCAAGGTTATTAGACTACCAACAGCAACCGCTAACCAACCAAGAAGATTTGGTTTTGCGAAAATTCCGTTCCCTCCAACGTCAGCTCCAATTCTATAAAGCGTACTATATAACCATACCATTTGAACTAATGGTACAGATATCAATGTCCAGCTAGCGGCTATAATTCCTGCGACTACTGATAGTATATTTAAGGACAAAAGACAGCCGAAACTAATCCACGTCACCTTTGTAGGTCTTAAAAATTCTTTTATGTTCATATCCATTGTTTCAGGTATCTAGACTTATCCACTCTTTGTATTAAGAATACTACTTTTCTCAAAAGGTACAAGGTTGTAGCCTTCCCTGAAACCCGCATAAAAGTTGTGCATAAGGTGGTGTTGCGTCCCGCCCGAATCGCGCCATAGAATACAGGCAACTCTGTACTGTTTTCGGCTCTCCGCCCCTCGTTATTGTGCGTATGGCGGCGGGGGTGTCCGGCGGGGGCGAAACGCCGAACACCCACCTTGTACCATTGCTTTGCCCGGCTGGTACGGGGCACGGACGCCACAACAGACGGCGCAGCTAAGAAGACGGAAGGAAAAACCTTTCGTCTTTTTATATACTTCATATATGGCAGATGTAACGCTTGGATATTTTGAGCAGATGGACGACTCGCAGAAAGACGTGCGGGTGAGAAGAGCCGACAGACGGTATCACACGCTCGTTACTGGAAAAACAGGCACGGGCAAATCAACGCTTCTTGAAAATATGATCGTGCAGGATATTCGCAATGGCGAAGGACTCGCGGTCATTGATCCGCACGGGACGCTCGTTGACAACCTTCTGAAACGAATCCCCAAAGAACGGATGAAAGACGTGGTATATGTGAATCCCGCAGACACAAAGTATCCGGTTGGCTTCAATCTTTTGGAAACCGCGAACAAAGACGAACATCACCTCATTGTTTCCTCGGTGGTTTCCATTTTCAAACACCTTTACAAAGATTCATGGGGTCCACGATTGGAAATGATACTTGCGAATTCCATTAGCGCGGTACTTATTGCCCCTCACCCAACTCTGCTTGGCGTGTATCGTATGCTTGTTGATGATACCTACCGCAAGCAGGTGGTAAAGCGGCTCACTGATCCGGTGCTTAAATCCTTCTGGGACGAATTCGAGACGTATGACAGGCGTTTCAAGAATGAAGTCGTAAGTCCGGTGCTGAACAAGATCGGACAGCTTTTGATGACCCCATTATTGCGGAACATCGTCGGGCAATCCAAAAGTACGATAAACATCAGGGATATTATGGAATCGCAAAAGATTCTTTTGGTACGCGTATCCAAAGGAGAACTTGGAGAAGACTTGTTTCGTTATATGGGAGAACTCCACGAAGGAAACCACGAGCCGATTGTTTCAAAACAATTATTCGATAAAGTGCAGGCGGTTTTGAAACGACGAGGACGCCCCGTCTATAAATCCGAGAATGAACCGCAAGCATTGTGCGGAGCGATCCGGTGCGGGACGTGCGGGATGATGATAACCGCGGAGCATAAGATAAAGCGGCAGAAAAATGGCAATGTCCACGAATACGTTTACTATCGCTGTACGCGGAAGAACAAAGCTATCAAGTGTACCGAGCCTGCCGTGCGAGGAGAAATCTTGAATCGGCAGGTATCCGACCTTCTCAAAACGTATGCCTTGCCGAACGAGTGGGCTGACGAACTCCTGAAAATGGCTGACAAAGATGCAAGCCAAGCTACCATATATACAGCAACGCTTGTTGGGGAGTTGAAAACCGAGCTTTCCACTATCGCTCAAAAACTCCAGCGTCTTCTTGACGTCTATCTTGACCAAGATATTGAGCGGGAAGTCTACCGCTTGGAGAAGGCGGAGCTTCTCTTGCGCAAGAAGTCGCTGGAGGAGAAAATCGAGAATATTGAACACCAGCAAACCGCGTGGCTCGAACCGCTCAAGAATTGGGTAAAAGACGCGCAAACACTGAACGAATTGACTGCATTGACTCCGTTGGCTTTCAAAAAATCACTGTTGCAAAAAGTTTTCGGATTGAACCTGTTGCTCACACACCGCGCGGTGCGCGGAACGGCGCAAAATCAATGGGCGGCGATAGCCGCCGCCCACGAATCGGGAGAAGAAATCCCGTTGAGTTTGAAATTGGAGCGGGTAGGGGGAGTCGAACCCCCATCTAGTCCTTGGCAAGGACTCATAATAGCCGCTATACGATACCCGCCTTCGCTGAACCTGCCGGCAGGCAGGGCTCTGGCGAGGCAAATTTGCCTTTTTCGCCGACTGGCGAATTCGACAAAGTAAGCCTGCTTTTACTTCGCGAGGACGAAACAATAATATCGAATATTTGACACGAATTCAATTCTTAACAATAATTGATGCGTTTAGCTTTCGACTGCTTTTGAACTGTCTTAGAGAGTGATTTATTATAAAGGGGCGCTCCAAGCGTATTATTCAATGAATTTCAATCAATTTCGGGGTTTTATCCGCCAATACTGGGTACGTATTGTTATTTTCTTTGTCATTATACTCAGCGCTTTTATTGTTTTTCGTGTTTCAGGGGCAGGCGACAATCGTTTTGTGCCGCACTCCTTTTTAGAGGCGCGAACGAATGGATCAATGATTGCCGAACTTATTGTTCAACTTTCTGATGAATCAGTTAAGAACCTTCAGGAAATTAACAATCATGACAAAGAGGGAAATTTTGCGCTTGCGTCAGATCTTGTTCGCGCGGAACTTCGGCGAAACAATGAAGCACGGGCAAAGGCGCTTGATCTTTCAAAACAACTCGAACAGATGACGATAGGACTTCGAGCGGTACAGCCTGAACAGGCCCAGCTTTTAGTTACGCAGGCGATTAGTTATGAGATATCTCTTATTAATCGCCTTCTTACTTATAATGACTACCTTAACCAGCTTCTCTCGACTCTTCAGAGTCGGTTTGATGGTACGGGTGGTTCTTCAGGAATGGTTAGCCAGCTTCTTCAGAATCTCAATACTGAAGCCCAGGCGATTAATGATTTAAACGCAAAATATACCGCAACGATGGGGGAGTTTGATAGGATTTACGAGTAAAATAAGGCTTTTGCGGCTTACTTGACTTTCCGTCTATATAGTGGTATCGTTTGGACAGTCGAACGTCGAACATTGAAATAAAAATATTATTAAGTCCGCTTTTTCTTAAGAAATAAGCGGACAAGAAAGGCCATTGTATGTGTCACAACATCAATAAGTTTTTCGAACGCATCGACGATCCTATTAAGGACAGTATTTATTACTCAACGGTTCTCGCGAAGATACTTCAGGGAGCTGGCTGGGAAGCTGTTGTTATACGGACGGATACATATGCACAATTGCATATTAAGACTCCGGACAGTCAACAGCACTTCAAGTTTGCTCTTGTTCCGTGTGAGGCAGTAGCAGGTAGATGCGAAACAGACTGCCCGAAGGTTATCGTGAATTACGATGATCTCGAGGCGTTCCACCAAGGCAACGCTCGCATAAGTCCAAGCGTCATTGTGAATAAAGTTCTCGGATATTTAATGCCTCAGTACGCTTAAGTGTACGATAAACAAAGAAACCGCTTATCTGAGCATCCCATGCTCAATAGATAAGTGGTTTTTTATTTTTGAAATATTTTCGTCAGGATTTCTACTGCCTTCTGAGGATTACCTCGGCCAACAGGAAAATAGCAGGGGATAATCGGGTATGTTTTATCCGAGACAGTTACAGAAAAGCTCTGTAAATTTGTATTTTTCCAATAATCTTTTAGTTTTATCTTGACCCCCGTCAATTCTTCAAATGGCAAAAGGCCGAAAGAAACGATCTTTTTTGGATTGACGATTCGTAACTCTTTTTTGAAGAGCTTCAGCTGCTCATCAATCCTTTCTCGCGAGGGATAATCAGAATGATTCGCGGAGCATTTAACGAGGTTGGTTAGATAGATTGATTTTTTCATGAATTCGCTCCGCACCTTTTCTTTTGTTGTATCACCCCAGTCTTTATTGTTGATTCTTTCGATAAGATCTTCAGAAATAAGCTGTGCGCGGTAAAGAACGTTCCAAAAGTCTTTAACCCCGATAAAAGGAAAGCGTGGGCCTTTGTAGTTTGGTGCACTACTTATATTGCGGTATGTCGGATTTATAAGCACGAACATCCAGTTCGGGTTTTTTGTTTTACCGACGCCCAAGATGTGTTGGAGTTTATTGTGTTCTTTTACGCAAAGTGGGCAAGCATCGAATGTTTGATAGAGTTCTTCTAGTTTCATGGAAACAGTATAATATCAAGGCGCATCTTAGGACTTTACAAGGTAGCCAACAAGATACATTTTGAGAAAATCAAGAGAAGAGCGATTAATTATTTTTTCAAGAAGAACCGAGGGAAGAACAGTAAGTTTAGAAAAACAGAGATATTCAGGATTCCCAGCCCGTTTAATTTCTCCGACAACAAGACCAACTTCTGCTCCTAATTTAATGATAGTGTTATAACTATTCGCGGCATAATAAGTTTTATAAGGCTTCTCAGTTCTTTTCAGAAAGTACTTACGGAAGAGGTGATGAATTGTCAGAGGGGTAATCCGACTCATGATCATTATAGGATTGTAGTGGTTAGGAGTCAGAAAAATTAACCGCCCGCCTGGTTTGAGAACTCGAGCAAATTCAGCAAATACTCGTTCAGGAGATCGCAAATGTTCTAAAACGAATTCGCACGAGACAATATCAATAGAGTTCTCTTGTTGAGGAAGATTCTCCAAGTCCCCGAGAATCTTTTGATCAACGATGTGATTATTGGAAAGAGCTTCGCTATCGCTATCAACGCCGATTAAAGTTTTGGCTAAGGTTTTAAATTCTGAAATCAGCCCGCCCGCCCCACAACCAGCATCGAGAACAGTCTGATCTTTAATGAAACGCTTCAAATATTCTCCGAAATAAAGACTGCCCGTTTTGAACTCGGGATAGTGTACAGCTAAAACCTTATTAATATACATCCTTCGCTCCTTGGTATCTTTGAAAAGGATGGACATAGTTTGTGGAGGTTGTTTATTGGATAGGTTCGCGCTACTGCGCTCAGTACCTCCTTCACCTTCATTCAGTCGGGGTGCTGGGAATTGAACCCAGTCTACCTACTCCCAAAGCAGGCGTACTGCCGGTATACTACACCCCGATTTATTTTCTATTATAAGGTTCTAGTGCCCCCGCGAGGAATCGAACCTCGATCCGCTCCTTAGAAGGGAGCTATTCTATCCGTTGAACTACGGGGACGTTTCTATAAGAGCTTTTTAGCTCAGTGCCCTTACGAGGAATCGAACCTCGATCCGCACGTTAGGAGTGTGCCGTTCTCTCCATTGAACTATAAGGGCTTCTTAGGGATTCGATAATCAACCCTATAACACTCTGAATTAATTTAAAATAGTTACCCCCTTTTTTCACTCTTACTCGACACATTCCGTATTTTAATTTACCTTTCTTTTTTCCTTTTAATGTGTTGACGCTTATAATCTCTTTTGGTGTTATTCCGACTACTTTTGCCCAGTATTTTATTGCTTGCGTCCTATCTATGTCTTCGTAAATTCTTATTGAGATTTTTAATTCTTTTTTTGTTACTCCGATGTTTTTTAAACAGGTTAGAAATATTTTAATTAAATTTGGGTCTGTGTTGGAAAGGCTGAGATCTTTTTTAGACCCTTCCGCCCAGTAAAGACAGGCACCTATGATCGCGTTTATTTTTTTATCGATTGGTAAATCTACCAACCTCTCCGCTTCACTCCTTGCTTCCTCCCAGGCTTTCTTAGACCTTTTTCTACTTCCTCCTTGTTTTATTTTCCATTCGTCAACGTACTGAGGAAGTATTGTTATTTTTTGAATATATCTGAATACAGTCGAATTACCTCGTCCCGTGATCTTCCTAATCTCTGGGAGGCTATATCCTCTTTTTCGTAGACTGATAATAGTTTCTATTTCTTTCTTAGAGATCCTTTGTCCGTTCACTTTTTTATTTTAATAGAATTTTCTATCTTTTTCAAGGACGGGATTGTTCTATCCATTGAACTACGGGGGCGCTTAGTGTCTACTCTATCGACAAATCTTTTATGATGCAATGCGCGGCTGATTGCGTCTTTTCGCAAGCTGTATTAGAATTTTTGCGTACAAAACGCTTTCAGTGCGAGCCTGGGTAGCTCAGTGGTAGAGCGCAGCCCTGAAGAGGCTGGCGTCGTCAGTTCGATTCTGACCCCAGGCACACTTGCTTAGTATGTAGTAAGTAGAAAGTAGTACGTAGAGAGAGGGAGGGGTGAACTTTAACTTTCCTTCTTTTTTCGAGAGAATATCTTCCAGAATTCTGGATGATCAACGATGATCTCGCTTATAACTGCGAATGGTATCGCAAACCAGAGCGAGGTTGAGAAAATTTCCCAGGTTATTTCTACTTTCGTTGTGTATTGAACGACTAAAAGATTCTCAACCGTGTTTACGCCAAGACCGATGATGAGGAATTCGAGGAATTGTTCAATTTTCCTTTTGCCCATAGGTTTTATTATAATACAGACCCCTTACAAAACAACCTTTTCTACTGCAACTTCGAATTTCGATTCCGAAACTTTTAGACCCCCCGCTTATATTAACCATATAAGCATCGTCGATCTTCAAGTTTTTCTCTCGAAATTTTTTCGTTTCGTGACGAAAAGTTATTTCGTAAAGGATCTTGTGCCTCTTGCCTTTTATGGTACCCACGGCTATCGTAAAAAGGCGAATGGTGGCCATAGTGTAGTGGTAACACTAGAGTTTGTGGAACTCTCATCACGGGTTCGAACCCCGTTGGCCACCCACTTGAAGATATTGTATTTGGGCTTTCTAGGTGATACGTTTGGGGCGTTTAGTCAGATGTTTAATAATATGATTATGGATACTATGTATGAGCTTATACGTTATCTAAAAGAGACAGGGGTTCTTACATCTTCTCGGTTTGAGCGGGCTTTGAGGAAGGTTGATCGGTACAACTTTGTCCCGGAGAAAGCGAAGAAATCTGCTTATATTGATCGACCGCTTGCGATTGGGAAAGGGCAGACCATTTCCCAGCCGTTCACGGTTCTTTTGATGCTTGAATTGCTTCAGCCGAAACAAGGAGACCGAATTCTTGATGTTGGTTCGGGATCGGGGTGGCAATCGGCGCTTCTCGCTGAACTTGTTGGAAGTGAAGGGAAAATTTATGCGGTTGAGCGCATACGCTCACTTCATGAAACTAGCAAGAAAAATCTTTCCCATTATCCCGAGCTTCAAAAGAGAATAACTTTTTTGCATAAAGACGCGTTTAATGGGTTGCCGGACGATCTTCTTCAAAACGGTCTCGACGGTGTCGTTGTTGCGGCTGAAGTAAAAGTAATTCCTCCACCCTGGAGGAAGCAGCTTAAACCCGGCGGGAAAATTATTTATCCGATGGGTAATGGACTTTACCGTGAAACAAAACGTGAGGATGGGGAATTTGTCATCAGTTATTATCCTGGATTTGTTTTTGTTCCGTTTGTTCGTGGGACAGAGAATTAGTTTTGAGTCCTCTTATAGTAAGGGGACTTTTTGTTTGTCGTGATTGATTTTTTATTTTTCGCGGAGTATCTTCAAAAGTATTATGAATATTAAAGAATTGAGCATTGGTAAAAAATATCCTGACGCGGTCAATGTTGTTGTTGAGATCACGAAGGGGAGCCATAATAAATACGAGTATGACGAAGAGGCGGATGTGATGAGGCTTGATCGGGTTCTGTATTCGCCCGTTCATTACCCGACTGATTACGGATTTATTCCGGAGACACGATCGGAAGACGGCGATCACTTGGATATGATGGTTCTCTGCACAAACCCAATGTTTCCGGGATGTGTTGTTGAGGCGCGACCGATCGCGATTATGAAGATGATCGACGGGGGCGAGAAAGATTTTAAGATCTTAGGCGTTGCGGCAAAGGATCCGCGATTTACTCACGTTGGTAGTCTTGAAGATTTACAGAAACTTAATCCGATGCTTACTGAAGAGATCGCGCATTTTTTTGAGGTCTACAAGAGGCTTGAGAAGAAAGAAACGCAGGTTCTCGGATGGGAGAATAATGGTGCCGCGGAGGAAGAGGTTAAACGGGCTCACGAAAGTTATAAGAAGAACGGGTAAAAAGGGAGACAGGAGATAGAAGGTAGAAGATAGGGAAACTGATTGAGGTTGGAGAATCCGCCGAAGAGGCGGATTTTCTGTGGATAGCGATCGTCTTTCCACAGTCTTTTGGTGTATACTTAGAATAATCTATAAGGGGATGACACAACGACGCTCTAAGAAAAGTTCTTCGCGCCTCCATTCGGAACACTCGCCGAGTTTTTTTGTGGCACTTTTTGTTATTCTTGTCTTGGTTGGTATTATCATTTTCCGCTTGGTGCTTCCTCAATCTTCCCCATCCGAATTACTTTCGAATAATAAGATTATTATTAACGACTGCCAAACTATCGCGCCTCCATTTATTTCTGTTGAAGAAGGTCAGACAATCACGTTTGTTAATAAAGACCGGGGCGATCACACGGTTTATCTCGGCGGCGTAACAATCATTGTTCCTCGTGGTGAATCAAGGACAGTTGAGGCTAAGTTTTCTGAAGGCGCTGGAACCTATGCTTACGATTGTGATTCGGTACGAAACGTGGCCCAAGTCTCGGTCGCGGGATTGAACGATGACGAACTGGGAGGGACAATTATCGTTCATCGCACTTTTCAGGAGTTTTATGATCGAAGCTCGGTCGGTATTCAGAACTGTCTTCGTTTTGCGCTTCAGGATGTTTTTGAAGAAGCATATTCCGATTCAAGTTACCGGCCAACGAACGATGAAGCGATGCGAATCAACCAATGTTTCGCTGAGGTACCTTAAACCTTTTTGTGAAGTACCCTAATCTTCTTCTTTTTACCATCGCGGTTTTTATCGCTGTTTTTCTTGCGTGGAGTGGTATTCTTGAATTTCTCGCAGGAGCGCTTGGAACACTTGGGTATCTTGGAGCTTTGTTTGTGGGCATGCTTTTTGCTTTTTCATTTACCGCGCCTCTTGCGGCGGTCACGTTTTATTTTTTGGGGGAGTTTCATAATCCTTTTCTTATCGCGCTTCTTGGCGGGGTTGGCGCCGCGTTCGGCGATTTTGCGATCTTTGGTTTTCTCAAAAACAGACTTTTTACGGAGCTTGAGGAACTTTGGGAACGTCATAATCACGCGTTTCGAAAGGATTTTGTCACGCATCTTTTCCATACTCGCCTTTTTCACGGGCTTGGCTTATTCTTAGCAGGGGTACTTATTCTTTCGCCCCTTCCTGATGAACTTGGTGTTGCTATCTTTGCATACTATAACCTTAAGCCACAGCAACTTTTGCCGCTTTCCGCGGCGCTTAACGGCCTTGGTATTTTCTTTATCGCGGCTTTCGGATCAGCAGTTTCCTAGTATTACTTCAATGGTGTAATATCCAGAGAATTGAATCACTTTCTTTGTATCCGTCTCGACAACGAGATACTTTGGAGGCATTTATTATTTAATTCTCTTTTTATTACCCCATGCATGATAAAGTCTTAGAACAACTTCTTAAGAAAGAGACTCGGCGACAAGAGGAGACGCTTGATCTTATCGCGTCTGAAAATATTGCCTCTCCGGAAATTTTACGGCTCTTAGGATCGCCGCTTACGAATAAGTATTCAGAGGGATACGCGGGAAAACGATATTATCCCGGCAACCAGTATTATGACCAGATTGAGCTTCTTGCGATTGAGCGTGGACTTAAGGCGTTTCGCTTGAGTCCCACGGCGTGGCACTTAAATGTACAAGCGCTTTCGGGTTCTCCGGCGAATCTTGAAGCGTACTTTGGGCTTATGGAATTTGGCGATACGTTCATGGGAATGGCGCTTGCTCCCGGAGGGCACCTCACGCACGGACACAAGGTGAATTTTTCTGGTAAGGCATATAACGCGGTTCAATACGGCACGGATCCGAAAACAGGACTTTTAGATTATGAGGAGATCGCGAAGCTCGCGCGAAAGCATAAACCGAAAGTAATTGTTTCGGGGATTACGGCGTACCCGCGAGCAGTTGATTTTAAGAAATTTGGCGCAATCGCGAAAAGCGTTGGGGCGTATCATATGGCCGATATCGCGCATATTGCGGGGCTTGTGGTCGCGGGCGCGTATCCATCACCATTTCCTTACGCGGATGTAGTTACTATGACGACGCATAAAACTTTGCGCGGACCACGAGGAGCGCTTATCTTTTGCCGCAAGGAACTCGCGACACAGATTGATAAAGCGGTTTTTCCCGGAATGCAGGGCGGGCCGCATAATAATGTTACTGCTGGAGTCGCTCAGATGTTTTTCGAAGCGCTTCAGCCGAGCTTCAAGGTATACGGGAAACAGATTGTTAAAAACGCGAAACGGCTTGCGCAAGGACTTAAGCAACGCGGCTTCACTCTTGTTACGGGCGGGACAGACAGCCATATGATTTTGCTCGATATGCGGAATTTCGGAATTGACGGGATGGAAGCGCAGACGCGACTTGAGGATGTTGGTATTGTCGCGAATAGAAATTCGGTGCCGGGAGATCTGTCACCTTTCAAACCGTCGGGTGTGCGTCTTGGGACACCATCGCTTACAACGCGTGGAATGAAGGAGCGAGAGATGGACGAACTCGCGGAGCTTATGTATCTTACGTTACATTCGGAGCATCGCACGAAACGCAGCGCAGAGGTGAAGCGCCGCGTCAAAAAACTTTGTGTTCGGTTTCCGGCGTATCGCATAGGAGTTAGGAAATAGAAGGTAGGAGTTAGGGTTTAAGAAGAATAATGATTCAGAAAATTGATGGCAAGGATCTTGCCGAAAAATTACTTTTGGAGCTTAAAGGCAAGCCGAAGCCGAAAAAGATTCTTGCGGCGGTCCTTGTTGGTGATAATCCCGCTTCAATCAGCTTTCTTAAACAGAAGGAAAAGATAGCCCACGAACTTGGGGTTGATTTTCGTTTGTATCAATTCAACAAACCGGAACAGTTAACTAATGATTTTTTACGTGCGGAAGTTGGGAAAATTAGCCATCAAAAATCGATTGGCGGCGTTCTCGTACAATTACCACTTCCTACTTCTCTTAACCGGCATTACGTTTTAAACGCAGTTCCGCGTGAGAAAGATGTAGATGTTTTGGGAGAGCGAGCACTTGGCGCCTACTACGCGAATCGAAACCCAGTTTTACCAACTGTTGTTTCGACGGTTCAGCGAGTCCTTGAATTCGTTGAGTTCGATGTTTCCCATAAGAAGATCGCGGTTGTTGGTTTAGGATTTTTAGTTGGACAACCGATTGCGACTTACCTTATGGCACGAGCTTCTGATCTGTATCTTTTAGATCAGGGTTTTGATCCCGCAATTCTTAAAGAATGCGATCTTGTTATTTCCTGCGTTGGGAGAACGGGACTTATTCAACCATCAGCGTTGAAAGAAGGGGCAGGCGTCATTGACTTTGGTTATAGTTTTCTCGGAGGTAAAATAAAAGGGGACTTAGAGGTCGATGATCCGGCGCTTTCGAAACTTTCATTCTACACTCCGACGCCGGGAGGGACGGGGCCGATTCTTGTAACGCAACTTTTCAGGAATTTCTACTTACTTAATCCTTATGACACAACGACTTTGGAATAGTTTTAAGGCGGCACTGTGCGGATTTCGCGACGTTCTTCGATTCGAGAATAGTTTTCGGATTATGGCTCTTGTCGCTTTTGTCGTTGTTCTTCTGATGTTTTATTTTCCGACGACGCGAACAGAAAAAGCAGTTTTACTTACCGCGATTTTCGCGGTTTTAGGTCTGGAGCTTGTCAATTCTGTTGTTGAGCGGATTCTAGATTTTATTCACGCGGAACAACACATGAAGATAAAACATATGAAAGATCTTATGGCGGCGATTGTACTTCTCGCGGCGGTTGGCGCAACCGCGATCGGGATTTTGGTCTTTTGGCCCTACGTTTTTAACGGAGCTCGATTCTAAGAAATCAAAAACCCCGATCAAGTCGGGGTTATGATGTTCGTACGAGTTTCGTATTCAACGCGGTATTGAGGATGTCTGTTCCTTGGCTTATAGGAAGTGTTCCGAAGCAGAATGGGGAAGTGTTCGCGATCTTCAGGAATTCAGCGTTGTCATCAACTATCAAAACGTTTTCGGGATGGCTCGTTGTTTTTGTAAGATTTTCAAGGATTTTCGGGTGCGGTTTTACATGCGAACTTATGAAGAAATTTTGACGAGTTGGTTTCTTCATATGTTTATTTAGTACGCTTTCACGAACTTGAATGAACGCGAGGTGATTTAACCAATCTTTTTTCGAATCATTCAAGAGAATCTTTTCAACACCGAACAAACTTCGGTCAGTCAAGATTCCTGTTCTCTGCACATTTTCATCTATCCACGCGCCGATATCTTTCTTGATAGTTGGCGGAATACCGACAATTCGTTCGGCAAGCTCGGCGCCGTCGAGAAACATATGTTTTACGAGCGGGATTTTTCTTGAAAGCCATGTAAAGTCACCCTGAGCAAAGTTCTGGATCCAGCTTTCAACCAGGACTCCATCGAGGTCGAAAATAAAAAGGGAATACGACATAAGCAGTAAATTAATTTTTAAAAGAAACTCCGACAATACGTCGGAGTTTCACTCTAGAACACTGTTTTCTCTACGTCAAAATTATTCTACTTCGGTTGTTGCCGCAATTCGTTTTTTGATTTCGTTCACGATCTTTTTGTCCTCTTTTAGTTTTGCGCGGGCGGCTTCAAAACCAACGCCTAGTTTTTCACCTTCGAAGCTGAACGAAGCTCCGGATTTTGTTACGACACCCGCGTTTACGGCGGCGTTTAAAACATCGCCTTCGTAGGAAATACCCTCGCCGTAGAGAATATCGAATTCGGCAACACGGAATGGGGGAGCGACCTTATTTTTTACTACCTTCGCCTTAACCCTGCTTCCGACAACTTCCTCGCCTTTTTTGACTTGAGCGGTGCGGCGGACATCGATGCGAACCGAAGCCGAGAATTTCAGCGCTTTTCCGCCGGGCGTTGTTTCGGGGTTGCCGAAGAAAACTCCGATCTGCATTCTAATCTGATTTATGAAAATAATGAGTGTCTGGCTTTTGTTCGCGATCGCTGTCAGTTTTCGGAGTGCCTGTGACATCATTCGTGCTTGAAGGCCCATATATTGAGCCCCCATTTCTCCTTCGATTTCGCTCTTTGGCGTTAAGGCCGCGACAGAATCGACAACAACAACACTCATTACGTTTGATCGAACCAGGCTTTCAAGAATGTTTAACGCTTCTTCGCCGCTTGAGGGCTGGGAAATAATAAGATCGTTGATTTTTACACCAAGCTTTGTGGCGTATTGCGGATCGAGCGCGTGCTCGGCATCAATGAACGCGGCTTTGCCGCCCTGCTTTTGCGCTTGCGCCACGACATGCAACGCAAGTGTTGTTTTTCCCGATGATTCAGGACCAAAGATCTCAACGACTCTTCCACGGGGGAGACCGCCGACGCCGAGAGCAAGATCGAGCGAGAACGAACCTGTCGGGATGACCGCGACATCAACATGCCGCGCGTCACCGAGTTTCATAACCGCCTCCTCGCCGTACTTACTTCTTAACGACGCAAGTAGTTCATCGAGTTCGTTTTTTTCACCCTCAGCTTTTTTTGCTTTCGCAGGATCACTCTTCATTGGTTTCTCCATTTATTGTTTTATTTGGTTCCCCGTTTTCGTTTAGCGGGATTTCTAAAGGCTCGTATAAAATTTGCCGGGTCATACTTATTTCTCGGCCCAAGAAGCGCTTTGCTTTGAGTTCGATCGTATTAACGCCGGGTTCAAGCAAGAGTTCCTTTTGAAAACTTCCATCGGCGCTTACCAGAATTGACTCGTTATTTATCGTGAGGGCGTCGCCCTTACTTACAAGACCGCCGATTACAACAACACTCGCGTCCACAGTTGTCATTTCTTCAGGAAGAGAAACTTCGAGTTTCGGGGTCCCAATCAAATCATCAAGACGAACCGTGAGATAACCGCCGACAAGCAGTACAATCGCGGCCGCGATAAACCAGTTTTTGTTGATCGGTTTCGTGGCGTAACGGTTGTAGGGAAGTGTGTCTTTTTCTCCCGAGGTCTTAGTGGTGTCTTCGCGTTCGTAGAGTTTCCAGAGGATTTCTCCATTCACATCAAGGATGCTTCCGATTTTTAAGAGATACCCACGGACATACGGCGCGGCCGGCAGATTTTTTATATCGCCGTCACGGAGTGCCAGTACGTACCGCTTCGGTATATTAGAGGCGGCGGCAAGCTTGTCCATCGAGATGCCTTTCTTATCAAATAATTCGATGAGGACTTCGCTTAGTGTTTTCTGAAATTCGTTAGTATTCAGCTGTTTCTCCATTGTCCTTGGTTATGAAAACATCGCGCGGTTTTGCTCCCTCTCCAGGACCGATAAGCCCCTTTGATTCCATAATATCCAGGAGCCGCGCAGCTCTAGCATAGCCGATTCTGAGGCGCCTTTGCAAAAGCGAGGCAGAAGCCTTTCCGGCTTCGCTTACAATCTTTACTGCTTCATCAAAGAGTTCATCGTCGTCGCCCGCGTCGTCGTTTTCGATGTACTCTTCAATGCCTCTCGAGTTAGAGCTGGACTTTTCAATCGTAGCCTCGGTTTCTTCATCGATAGATTCGCTTACTGGGTTATTGTCTATGATGAAATCGACGATGTTTGAAATTTCTTCATCAGAAATGTAGGCACCCTGGATACGTTTTGGTTTTGAGAGCTCGCCCGAGACGAAGAGCATATCCCCGCCGCCCAAAAGTTTTTCCGCTCCTGCCATATCAAGAATCGTACGGGAATCAACCTGGC
>Ga0156052_117_pt1 | contig 21331 bp, 25 predicted proteins | sample RifCSPlowO2_02_FD_107705 | JGI IMG/M metagenome (GOLD analysis project Ga0156052, IMG submission 107705) | Candidatus Colwellbacteria bacterium RIFCSPLOWO2_02_FULL_44_20b | reverse complement strand
TCCTCCAACATGGTGGGTCGCTATCGACCCGATTTTACTCGTTATGATGAAGCTCCGCCCTGAGCTTTATCAATTTAAGAAGACAACATGTACTGGTTGTCTTCTGAAACTCAAGTACGAAGAAATCGAACCACAACCACCACTGAGGAGTAAGCAACAATGCGTCGCCGAATCCGCAACCTGACCACAGCCGTCAAACCCGAAGCATTCGTTCTTTTTATTGTATTCCACACCGCTTCGGGTTTTTCTTTTACTTCGCCGTAACTTTTAGTAAAGGCAAGTCTCTTCATTGACAAAAAATCCATTTATGGCGCATTATTAGACGTCTCCAAAAGACATATCAAAGGTCTCGTAGAACCTTAACAGCTTAATAAAGTACCTATGAATAAAGACAAACAAACCAAGGCGTTTCAAGAATTACTTGGCGCAATCTCCCGGGCCCATGGAATCACCCAGAACATGAAATCTCTCACGATATGCAAAGATGCGTACAATGAAAATCTCGCAAGTTTCGACGCCCCAAATAAACCAAATCACATACTGGTCAACTACCTTCTCCGGGAAAGAGCCCCAAAAACAAACAGAGAAGATATCGACCTCTATGGAGAAGATATGGGTCTTTCGCTTTTTAAATGGCACTTCAACCTCCTCGTAATGGGCATCGGAAACTACCCAATGACCGATCCGGTTCTCATCGAAGATGAAATAAGAAAGATCAAAAAACTTACTAAGGAGAGAAAGGAGAAGGAGGATCTTGCCCTCTTAAAAAAGAAGTGGGAAAAGAAAAAGAAAAAAAGAGTAAGCAAAGAAATAAGGCGACTATGGGGAGATGATCGTTTTCACCACCTACACGGAAGCGGTATAGGGCTTTGGTAAGAAGAACCGCCGAGTCAAAATCGGCGGTCTTTTTGTTTTAAAAACTTATTTCCCCTGTGAGAAATTCCTGACGTTGTTAATCGTTCCGTTCGCGATGTAATACCGGTTTCCCTCATCATCTTTTAAAACTGTTGATCGCATCGTCACCCGATAAACAATTCCTTCAAAGTCTCCTATTTTTACCCGATCCCCAATCGAATACTGGTGTTCGAAAAAAATAAAAAGCCCTGAAAGAAAATCTTTGATAAGCGATTGTGCCCCAAAACCAAGCGCGACACCAAGAATTCCCGCACCCGCGAGAATCGGCTTCGCGTCAACCCCAAAAAAGCCCAAAACAACAATAAGAAGAACAATGTAGATAAGAATCCTCCCTGTTGCGATAAGAAGGCTCGCGAATGTTTTTGCCCTCCGCGCCCGAATTGTCTGTGAAGCTTCTTTCGTTCGATATCGCGCCCTGACTGCCTTCACGACAACCCATTTCAAGAAAAATTGTCCGAAAAAAAGAAGGATAACAACTAAAAGAAGATCATTCTGGTACTCACGAAGGAAATTTAAGGAAGTCTCAAGAGAAAAATTCATCTTTTTTTATTGTAACACAATCCCTCTGAATAAAGTTTCTTATAAAGGAAACAGTGATTAAAGAAAAAGAAGAACAGCTGGTTACATATACGTAACCAGCCGTTATCTTTTGTAAGTATCACGTCACTTATTTTTTCAAACCCATTTTAACAAGCCGTTTTTCTTCATTCACATCGAGAATTCGTTTGCGGATACGCACATTTTTCGGCGTCACCTCAACAAGTTCATCGTCCCCGATATATTCAAGCGCCGCCTCAAGTCCCATTATATGAGGCGTATCAAAGTGTTCCGCCGATCCGTCGTTTTTAGAACGCATATTCGAAAGTTCCTTTGTTCTGCAGACATTCACCGGAATATCGTTTTCACGCGAGTTCTGTCCGACAACCTGGCCTTTATAAACCTGAACACCGGGCCCCACAAACATCGTCCCCCGATCCTGAACATTCAAGAGCCCATACAAAGCAGTTACGCCAGTTTCGTGCGCGACAAGCGATCCCTGCGATCGCTCGCGCCACTCGCCGATATCGCGCTTATAGCCGTGAAACGTCGTATTCATAATCCCCAATCCTTTCGTATCAGTCATAAATTCCGTGTGATACCCGAAAAGTCCGCGTGTCGGAATAATAAATTCTAAGAACGTAATACCCGCGTCGCTTTCCATAGTCCGCATCTCCCCGTGTCGGCTTCCCAACTTCTGAATAATGGCACCCGCGTACGCGTCCGGAACTTCAATAAAAACTTGTTCGTGTGGAGCTAAAGTTTCTCTATTCACTTCCTTCATAATTACCTGCGGTCGTGAAACCTGGAATTCGTATCCTTCACGCCGGAGCCGTTCAATAAGAATAGCAAGATGCAGTTCTCCTCGTCCCGAAACAATCCATCCACCTTCCTCAGCCTCGTGAACCCGTAAAGCAACGTCTGCCTCGAGCTCTTTATACAACCGCTCGCGAATTTGCCGTGATGTCGTAAATTCCCCTTCCCGTCCGGCAACCGGAGAATCATTAACACTAAACGTCATCTTGATTGTCGGTTCTTCAATTTGTAAAAGCGGAAGCGCGACTGGAGTAATCGAATCAGCAATCGTTTCCCCGACAGTTACTTCGGGAATTCCAGAAAGAGCGGCAATATCCCCGCATTCAACTTCTTTCGCGTCCGGCCGCTCAAGCCCTTCAAAACTCATAAGTGAGACAAGACGATACTTTTTCTGAACACCGTCGCGGTTGATGTGAACAATATCCTGCCCAACCTTCAACGATCCGGCATACACGCGTCCGATTGCGATGCGTCCCTTAAAATCATTCGCCGAGATAGAACTGACAAGCATCTGAAGTGGTTTATCTGCCGCAACGTTTGGTGCGGGGATATGTTTCACAATCGCGTCAAAAATCGGCGTAATATCTTTCATTTTTGAAAGATCCGCTTCCAAACCAGCCAAGCCCTGCTTCGAGGAAGCATAAATAATCGGAAAGTTAAGTGTTTCATCCGGTGCCCCCAATTCCACAAAAAGATCAAAAGTTTTATTAAGCGCGAAATCCGGTCGTGCGTCTGGTTTGTCGATTTTATTAATAACAACAATAATCTTGTGCCGCATCTCGAGCGCCTTTTTCAAAACGAATCGCGTCTGCGGCATCGGTCCCTCTTTCGCGTCGATAAGTAACAAGCAACCATCCGCCATCGAAAGCACGCGCTCAACTTCGCCTCCGAAATCAGCGTGCCCCGGCGTATCGATGATATTAATTTTCATATCATTAAAACGTACCGAAGCGTTTTTTGAAAAAATCGTAATCCCCCGCTCTTTCTCAAGTTCGTTCGAATCCATAATAAGATCTTGCGGAGCAAGATCCTTTGAAAGCTTGGTTTTTGACTGCCGCAAAAGCGCGTCAACCAAAGTCGTCTTTCCATGGTCAACGTGCGCGATTATGGCAATGTTACGAATATTATTCATAGATAAAAAAATCTGCCCGATAAGGCAGAAAACAAGCCTCTATCGCAGATAGAATAACAGTTTTAGTCACATTTTGCAAATAAAACCCGCGCCAAGCGCGGGGTGTATAAATTCTCACTGCTACGGCGAATATTGTAGAAGCTACCAACTCGCCCCTTCTCAAGGTCGAAAAAGAAAGGGTGCGTTGCCTTATTTTTCGGCAACATCCAGCAATACATCGCCGCAACGGAAAAAATTCAAAAGAACATTATACTAGAGATATACTATAGATTGTCTAATTTTTCCAATGAATCGAAACGTAGGTCGCAACCTCACTCATCTTAAGCGGCGAAGTACTGTTACCCGTCCTAATATAAAACTCCTCAGTGTTATCAAATTTGAGATACACCGGTTTTGTGCTTGGCCGAACATCGATAAGGCAGATTTCTTTATCATCAACCAATTCAAAACGAAGTTGAACAAAATGGCGAAACTGAGCGCCAAGCGTTGTGTTAAAAACTTGATTGAAATGATTTTCAAAACTATCAGAATTCCGTTTCGGAAGCGTTTTGTAATCGTGTTCAAGACCCAAAACCTCGCCCGTATCGGAAACGCCGATAACAACAACGCCCCCATTCGTGTTGAGAAATCCCGCGACGGTCTTCATAACAACCCGTTCAAGCTCCAAACTCGTAATCGCCTTCCGAATATCCCACCGAAACGTTGACTTGAATTCGACAAGTTCATTCTCCCGCCCCTTAAGAAGCGAGGTAAAATCCTTTTCACGTATTTGTTGTAAAGAAGAAACAGGGATATCGCGAATAAGGTTTTCAAAAATAGTAACGTAGAATCGAGGGTTGCTTATCTCCTCTATCACGATTTTATCGTGAGAGTTAAAACTCTCAAGCATGATTGTCCCGTAATTCAGTTTGCGCTCAAGAAAATCCTGGGAAAACGAAATAAATCTAATCGAATCAAGAAGATAAACCTTTTCTTCGCGCTTCCAAAGGCCCCTACGAAAAACAAGTTCCCGCTGGCGAATCTCATAATGTTCTCGCGTCCACTGAACAAGCGCGACAAAACTGATAATCGCCTGCAGAATAAGAATAAGAAGCGCCGCGAGAACTTCGTATGAAAGAACCTGAAGAAATGCCACGCGCCCGAAAAGTTCTTCATAATCGACAAAAAGAATGCTGATAAAGAAAAGGGCGATGAGAACAATATCAATTGAAATAATACTGCGGACAAGCGCGGCGGGACTTTTGCGAAATATGATTGGATATTCGATCGCCATGGTTAGAAGGCCAAGAAACTCCCCAGCTGTTAAGTATTCTTTTTAAACTCCTCGACCATCGGAATCACTTCTGGATCAAACCCATACTCTTTCGCAAGATAATAAGAAACCCAATCCGAAAAAATAAGGGAAGAAAAAATTTTATGAAAAGGGTTCACGCCAGCAATATCTAAAACCTGAACACGTAACCCCCGATCCTTAAAAAGCCTCTCCGTAAGTTCCATCCGTTTTAAAATCCGTGGATCATCGTTCTTATCTTTCAAGAAAACAAAATAAAACTTGCTCGACAACTCTTTCGTTGCTTCTTTCACATCAAACCCCGTCATTTCATTGTGATTCAATTCTGGAAAAACATTAAAGAACGCCGGAGTTTTTCCTGTCTCGTTAAATTTTATTTTCCAGTTATACGCAATCGCGCCATTCACCCGTGACGAATAAATAATCGGCACAAATCCCTTAAGCTGTTCCGCAAGACATTTTCCCATCTCCTCGTATTCTTCTGGTTTCAAAATTGCCGTAAGTTTTCCAAGTTCTTGAAACGCGTCCTCTTCGTGAAGAAGGTGTAAAAGCGCCCGCGTCACATATCCTAGTCCAAGCCGCGGTTGAAGATGTTCGTCAGGAAGTTCGACATAAGGAACCTTTTCTTTCTTTGCTTCCTCCAAAAGTTCTCCGCCGGTCGCAAGAACCGCCATCGCATAGCCGCGTCTCAATGCCTCGCGGAATCCATCAAGCACCTCGGCGGTATTTCCTGAATACGAATCAAAAATCAAAAGACTTTTTTCAAAATCATCCCTCGAAAGCGCCGGCAACCCATAATCTTTATGAACCGTAAGCCGTATATACGGATTCCAAACCCTAAGAAGATCCGCCGCAAGATGCGACCCACCCATGCCACAAATAACGTACCGATCATAACGGCCAAGTTTCGCCCCGTTCTGAATCTCGGGTTCGTACGAAAATTGCTCCGCGAAATTTCGGATCGCTTCGTCAATCATTGCCTTTATTTTACCTCAAACTCACCACTAATTCATCTTTTGAGAATTTTTTAAGAGATGCCTCCCGCAGTTCCGACAAGCTCGGTTTTCCGACCTCCGAAGGAGCGTCGGAATTGTCGGAACGAGGGCGGAGGCTGTGATTTATCGCTGGAGTAAATCAACAGCCGGTATTGAGTAAAACATTCTCAAAAGGTAAACCTCCTCTTCTTGTCTGCCGCCCGCACCCGCGCCTCCGCGAGTTGAAGCGCCGCCTGTCTCGGATGAATACCCTTTGTAAGACTCGACTGCACAACTGCTCGCGTTGAAGCACTCACCTTTTCTTCAACGAGCTGAAACATCTTTGGAGCACTAAATCCTTTATGTTCCGCGTATGAAGAAATCACCCCGCCCGCGTTCGCGACAAAATCGGGTACGATCATAATTCCTCGTTTAAAAAGCTCTTCTTCAACATCCTCCCGCATCGGAATATTCGCCCCCTCAACAATAAGTTTCGCTTTAATCGAATCTTTATTTGAATCATTGATAACATCGGTAACGCTCGCGGGAATAAGAATATCAACCGGCAAGCCAAAAATAGTTTCGCGCGAAAGAGCTTCCGCTCCGCGGTACTCGCTAACCGGTTTTCTCTGCGCCTTAACTTTCGAAAGCTCCACGCACTCCAAACCGCGTTCCAAGTATGTTGTTCCCCGACTGTCAGAAACCGCGACAATTTTAGCACCCATCTCCTCTAAAAATTTGCACGTGAAACTCCCAACGTTCCCGTATCCCTCAATCGCGACAGTCGCGCCTTTAATAGTAAAACCAATTGCCCGTGCCGCGATCGCCGCCGCTTGCGCAACACCAAATCCGGTACTCCCAAGTTCATGTGGTAATCCGCCCATCCGCTTCGGCTTTCCCGTCGCTACCTTCTTATTCTTAACAGCAGTAACAAACCATGCCATCTCCCGTTCGCCGGTATTCACATCCGGCCCCGCGATATAGTGCGTACCTAAAAATGGTTTAATCGCTCGCGCAAAACTTTCAAGAACTTTTTTCTTCTCTACATCACTCTTTCCTGTGTACACGATTCCCCCCTTCGCACCGCCAAACAGAATCCCCGCGAGCGCGTTTTTATAGGTCATGGTCCGCGCCAAGCGAAAAACTTCTTCTTGAGTTACATTCGGTGTCATCCGAATCCCGCCTTTCCCGACGCCAAGCGCCGTATTATCAATGACTAGAAACGCCTCAAAACCAAGTTTCGAATCGTAAACGTGAACAACTTGTTCTGGTCCAAGTGTATCGTGGTGCATTAGTGTAGTAATAAATAAGTCCCCAAAAACTATTAAGGACGTTTCTTAGTGTACATCGAGAAACAAATCTCTGCACAAGTAAAAGTTCTCCACACCCGTCCGTAGCTTTATGCGAAGGAGGGTCCACAACAAAATATCAGTAAAATCAGCCACTCTGAGTCAATCGAAGGCAGGGAAATAAGCCAAAATAAAGAAAATCACCCGCCGTACGCGGGTGATTTTCTTTAAAAACATCTTATTCAACAATCGGAAGCTCGCATCCTGTAACGTCCGCAAGCCCCGAAAGACCCTGTTCGCCAACAAGCTTTTCCCCGTTCCCCAAAATCCACGTCGGATATCCTTCAACGCCTGCGTCCAAACAAACCTTCGGATTATTCGGACACTCAACATACGGGACATACTGAAATGAATCGCCAAAAGCTTTTTTCTCGTTCTGACAATGCGAACACCAAGCCGCTCCATACATCGTCACATTTTTCTCGGCAAGGCATTGCGCAAACGTATCAAATGGCGCTACTGAAACAGGTAGTGTGCCGCTCCGTCCGACAAGAAGAAAAAGCGCAACACCAAGCACGATAAACCCAAGAATAATAAGAAGTGAGGTAAGACGTTTATTCATTACAACAATCAACGAGTTTCGAAACAATATCCTCGACTGTCCATGCTCCGGTTTTTCCGGAAAGAATATCATCTTTTTTCTTGAGATCAGATGTCGCGACAAGCTTTAAGCGAATCGCCCAGAAAAATGAATACGTCTTATACGCCATATCAAAGAGTTTTTTCGCCTCGTCTTTCTTGCCTTCCGCCTGATACCTACTCCCAACTTCCATAAGCCGCATCGTTGTCGCGAGTAAGTGTTTTGTAATGCACCACGTTTCTCCCTCGTGGTGCATTACGATCCGACCCAAAAGTTCTTTACGCATCATTCGTATTTCATTCAAGAGATCAAAGTACTGAGGTTTTCCTGTTTTCTCGCCGGTAAAGAAGAAATGCTCCTCAAGGCTAATGAGGTTCATAATCGCGATACTCAAATCTTCTTCCAGCGAGAGATCAACGTCCCCTTCCTCGCGCATCTTTTTGACTTTCGCCATCAATTCCTCAAATTTCATTTCGTTCTGCATTGTAGTAAGTAAAGAAAGTTAGACTTTCTATCCCTTTAAGAATTCAGACTTCTAAAGGAAAAATATAATGAGGCCAAGCCCGACCATGGCAAGACCGCCGTAGAGCCGCATCGCGTGCGTATTTTCTTTCCGCCACGTCTGCGCCCGCTCCAAGAGCTGTTTATCGCTCGCGATAAAAAGAAGTACAGCAAGAGGCAATACAAACACAAGATTATAGTAGATGAGATACCCGACGCCCGAAAGATACGTCCCCGAGTCGTGAAGAAGTCCAAGAACCATAAGGTACGGCCCGCCCGTGCATGGAAATTCGCACAAGCCCACAAGTGCTCCCAAAAGAAACACCATGGGGAATGACCCCCGGTTCATAAGCTCCGCGATCTTCCGGTGTGCTCCCTGCGGAATCGAAAGCTTGACAGGAAAATTAGGAAACACGACCCCAAGAACGCTAATAACTCCGAAAAGAGTAAGCGCCCCCGCTCCAACCTTCGCCATAAAGTGCGGGGTGTTAAAGATATGAAGCGTTCCCAAAATCCCTAAACCAATCGCCATATACGCGACAAAAATGCCGAGAATATAAGTACTACCAAGAAGAAGCATCTTTCCCCGTCCCACCTGAAGCGTAAAAAGAAACGCAATAGTAAGGAGAAGAACGGAGAACGCGCACGGGTTAATACTATCAATCAAAGCCGAAACGCCGACAAGTGGAACAAGCCATGTTCCCCCCTCGCTCGCCTTCCATAAAAGATCCGTTCCGAAAGAACTTGAACGAAATACAAGAACCCCTCCGATAAGGAGAATTGCAATACCGATAAGCGCAAATAATTTCTTATGCATCGTAAGTTATGGAGTTACGCTCGCCGTAAACTCAAACTCAAGCGGCGTCCCCGATCCCGTATCAAGATATACCAGTCGGTTAACTGGCCCGATTCCTGCTGGTCCATGCGCCGCTGGATCAAATTCGACCTGAACATTCGCTGTTTCCCCCGGTTGTAGCGTAGCGTTCAAAGCGGGAACACTCGCGTGCCCCGGCATACCAAACGGTCCCCGCCTATCATCCCCTTGCGTCCACTTCGCCGTCGTGCACATACATGAAGTATAGAGCTTCTCAACTTCTACGGGGGTAGTTCCCGTATTCGTAACACCAAACATCCGTTGTACCTTTCCCGCCTTCATCGAGATAGTCCCGAAATCAAATGAGGACTCGGAAAGTTTAAGAGTTGATGGCGAAGAGTCGGAAACAGAAGCCGTCTCCTCTGGAACATTACTCGCACTCGGCCACGCAATAAGCACGACGCCGACAAGGAAAAGAACAATAACTCCGACAAAAATAAATAACGTTGTAGATTGTTTCATAGAAATAAAAAAACCCATTGATAAGGTGAGTCTGCTTCGCAAAAAGAATCCTTCGACAAAGGTTTCCGTATCGCGAAGCGTTACAACGAAAAGAGTGGATCTCGTTCTGTACGGACAACAAGCCATCGGCGCATTTTAAAATACGAGGATGTTGGTTGAAATTCAAGAAATAAAAATGGAAGCGAGTGGAAAGAGCGAAGAAAAGAAGAAAAAACATCCCCAGTATAAAAAACAAAAATAGCAAAAAGAGTAAAGAGAAACCCAAGTACGAGCGTAAGTGGGTTTTCTAAAAGAAAACTCCGAAACGCTTCAAGATGAAACGCGATAAATCCAAATGCGTTGCCTGTCGGACAAATCGCCTGCTTGCCGGTAAGCGTCGCGAGGCAGTTAACATAGCCCATATCGCTCAAGTGATGAATGCCCCAAAAACCCCAGAATGCGATTGTGGAAAACCCGATAAGAAGTAATGTTGCAAGAAATACTTTCATTAGTGAAACCTTACTCTAAAAACAACAACTACTCAAGAACTGGATGTTTCTGAACAAATTTGGTCGCCGACCAACGTTTCCCAAAGCCAAAGTAGCGACCCGCTTGAACGTACGGAAGCGTGAGGAGTACAAATGCGTATACAATGTGTTCGTCGATAACTGGATTATGCTCCGGCGGCAACACCGCAAGCCACATAAGAACCACGAGAAGTGCTCCGGCATATCCGGCAACCCGCGTCCCGATACCAAGAATCAAAGCCACTCCCAAAAATAAAAGACCGAGCATAAAAAGCCAATCAACAAAAACATTCCCTGCGATTGACTGGAAAATCGAAGCAAAAGGGCCATGCGACCCAAATTTCAAAAATCCTAAGGTTGGGGAGACGCCATCAAGCCAACTCTTTCCAGCTTCCGTTGTAAACCCCAAACCAAAGACCTTGTCAAGAAAAGCCCACAAAAAAGTCCACCCCATAACAATCCGTAAAAGACCAAAGAAATAACGAGCCCGCAAAGTAAATTCCATAGTTATTTAAAAAGTATACAGTAAAATCGTGTTTGGGAAAACCCGGGGATTATAAGAAATATCCCCGGGTATTTTGACTACTTCTTTCGATGACTATCCCGCACGAGCCAAACAATACCGGCGACGATAAGACCAATAACTGCTACCCAGGTAATCACCCAAAGGATCGACCATCCTGTACCCCAACCACCCATCATTCCGCCATAACTGCCCATCATGGAATAAGGAGAAGATGAAAATCCCTGTCCTGTCCTCTGATAACCCGTCATCATAGACATCATCGGCAGAAAATCGTTTCCTGCCTCAGGAAAACTGGAGTTAACATCGCAATCGCTTGCTTGTCTGCCAAGTACCTCATGCATTAACTCTTCCCCTTCTTCGCCCATCCGTTGAACCATCATTGCGTTCATTGCTGGATGCAACTTTCCTAAGCGTTGTCCCATGAAGTATTCCCCAAGTACCTCAAAATCTTCTGTAGAGAGCTCTTCGCAGACAACTGTCCTATTCTGTAACTTTTCCCATACCTCCTTACCTTCCGCCTCTTCTTGAAGAGTATGCCCATCGTCTTCAAAAGAAACATTCATCATCCCCTGTCCCATCATTTGGGCACGCGCCTCGGAAGGACCAAAACCGAAAACAAAAAGAAGTAGTGCGACAAAAAGAACTTGTTTCATAGATATAAAATAATTAAAGGACTAAAATTATCGACCTTTGAAAAATTTTGTTTCATCAAATTTTTCTCCATTTTAAAAACATCGCGTTAACCGCCACGATCACAGTGCTGAGAGACATAAAGAGCGCCGCGACTGCCGGCTGAAGCACAATCCCCTGAGAAGCGAGTACTCCTGCCGCGAGCGGAAGCGCGACAATATTATAACCCGTTGCCCAAAAAAGATTCTGGATCATTTTCGAATACGTCATTCGTGAAAGCTTGATGATCTTCACGATATCGCGCGGATCGTTTTTGACAAGAATAATTCCCGCTGACTCAATCGCGACATTCGTCCCCGCCCCGATCGCGATTCCCAAATCTGCTTGCGTCAAAGCCGGCGCGTCGTTCACGCCATCGCCAACCATCGCAACTTTCCGCCCCTCGGATTGCAACAGTTTCACTTTCGCCGCCTTTTCCTCGGGTAAAACACGACTGAAGTACTCGTCGATCTGAAGCTCGTCCGCCACCCATTTCGCAACTTCCTCCGAATCCCCCGTCATCATCGCAATCTTAATACCAAGTTGCTTGAGTTCTTGAATAGCCTCGCGCGATTCTTCACGAAGAATATCAGAAAGCGCGATCGCCCCAAGCAACTCCCCGCCTCGAACAACAAAAATAACGGTCTTCCCTTGAGCTTGCTCTAATCTGATGGTTTGAAAGAATTCAGGCAAAAGCGTAACGCCAGCATTTTCAAGAATTCCCTCTCCCCCAACATATACATCCTGATCTTCGACAATACCATGGATACCTCGCCCTGGAACCCTGCTTGTATCTTTCGGTTCAGGAAACTGAACGTGCCGTTTATTCGCCTCTCGAACAATCGCTCGCGCTACAAAATGTTCTGAATGACTATCAACCGAAGCAGCAAAACGAAGCATGTCTGAATCCGAACCGGAAGCAGAAATAATCTTTTCAACACCATAATTTCCCTGAGTCAAAGTTCCCGTCTTGTCAAAAAGAACTGTTTGAATATCGCGTGCCGCTTCAAGTGCTAACCGCTGTTTTACAAGAAATCCGTGTCGTGCCGCCTTTGTTGTTGAAATCGATGCGACAAGGGGTACTGCAAGCCCTAACGCGTGCGGACACGCAATCACAAGCACCGCCACAAGCCGTTCAGTCGCGCTCGAAAAACCAGCGCCCATCAAAATCCACGCGACAAACGTAATAAAACCCGCAAAAACCGCGACAATCGTAAGATAATACGCCGCTCGATCCGCGAGTGTCTGCAATCGTGATTTCGATGCCTGCGCTTCCTGTACAAGTCGCATTACACCCGAGAGAAACGTCTGCTCTCCGATGCGCGTAACTTCGACCCGCACAACTCCATCACCATTGATCGTCCCTGCGATGACCTCACTGCCGATTTCTTTTGAAACCGGTTTTGATTCGCCAGTAATAATTGACTCGTCAATATGCGATCTGCCGTCGCGAACAATACCATCAGCCGGCACGCGCGCGCCTGGTTTAATAAGAACAATATCTCCAATACGGAGTTCGTTGAGCGAAACTATAAACGTTTTCCCATCCCGAATAACTTCCGCCATATCCGGTAAAAGTTTTGAAAGCTCTTTAAGCGCTCCTTGGGCACTCGAAACTGCTTTCATCTCGACCCAATGTCCGAGAAGCATAATTGTAATAAGCGTCGTAAGTTCCCAAAAAAGCACACCCTCTTTTTCAAAAAGCGTTGCGAAAATACTATAGAAATAGGCAGTTGAAACCGCGAGACTGATAAGCGTCATCATTCCCGGCAAGCGCGCCTTGAGTTCACGATACGCACCCGCAAGAAACACCCATCCGCCGTAAAAGAAAACAATCGAAGCGAAAATAAGCGGCATATACGCCGATCCCGAAAAAGCAGGCGCCTCAAAATCAAAAAGTTTTTCCGGCAAATCAGAATAAAGCACAACAGGAATTGTAAGAATAAAACTCACCCAAAACTTCTGAAGAAACGACTGTGTTTTGTGTCCGGCATGCTTGCCCGCCGTAGCTTCAGCGAAGGAGGGTTTATCAAAGACAATATCACCCCCCTGTTGAGAATGATTGTCCTTTACTTCCTCACGCAAAAGTTGCATCCCGCATTCGGGACAAAGCCCCGGAAGTTCCGCCCGAACCTCCAGATGCATCGGACACGTATAAATTCGTTTGTGGTCGTGTTCCATATAAATAAATTATACTCCGCAACTTCCTCCTTGATTCGAAGGAAGAGTTGTAACTTGTGCCGCGATCGACTGAAAACCGCTCGCGCTCGAATATGCAAATCCAAGAACCTTTTTCGCATCAATTTCATCCCACGAAATTCCCTGTTCTGCTAAAAACTGGGCAATCGTACGATACGTATCAGGAAACCACAGTGAGTTAACAGCGAGCGCAACGCGATACATCTCTTCTTCTGAAGCGCCGTTCACTGCCATAAGCTCTAAAAGCCCGAGCATCGCCATACCATGATTGCAATCGGGAAAATACGTCGAGTTGCCGCAACACGGCCGATAAATGTTTTGTGAAACTAGTTCAACAAGCGCCTGCTGTTCTGCGGTCAACACAATAAACTGATGCATGCTGTAATGCTCCATCGAATCCCCCTGAGACAACGTCCATCCGCCCGTTGAAGCAAACCGCCCTGCGCCACCGTACTCCGAATCCATAATCGGTCCCTGCTCAAGAATCAGATTTTTATTCCCCAAACCGAACGCCCATAAAAGATTGAGTAAATAAGACGCGTTATCTTCTGTCATCACAACCAACCCCTGCGCATCACTGAAAAGTAAACGTTGTTCCTCCTCGTTTAAGCCGCCTCGTTGAAGATAAAGATTTTCAAATTTCTTTGCGTCAATAACTCCTGCCGCGACCATCTGCTTCCCAAGTTCACCCCATCGGATCGGTAAAACAACATCTGCAATAACAGTATCTGTATCAGTAGGAATGCCCTGTTTTGAGATACTAGGAAGCGGCAAAAAGAAAAGTAATCCTGCGAGAATTACTACAAAACCAAGTTTGTAAAAAATAGAGTAAGACATCTTAACGTTTCTTCCGAGAAAGTTTGTAAAGAGCGAGAACTTCGCGCGTCGCCTTCGCGCCTTCCCCGTTCCGCATCTGATGAACAACGTGTGTTGAAAGATGGTTTTCTAAAATCAAATCTTCAACCCCCGAAAGCGCTTGTTTCACCGCGAGCGATTGATTGATGATATCAACACAATATTTCTCATCCTCAACCATCTTTTGAAGTCCGCGTACTTGTCCCTCGACAATCCTAAGCCGTCGAAGTGTGCGCTGTTGAATGCTTTTGTGCATAGAACAATGATACCCCAGAGGGGTATACAAAGCAAATCGTGATCCAGGGAAAAACCAAAACCCACCCGATAGGGGTGGGTCTTGGAGTCGCAAGTTAAAAACCTCGCGAGAAACCGCCTTCACGTCGCGGAGGGCGAGCTTCCATTGGCCGTGCTTCATTTACAATGATTTTGCGGCCATCAAGCTCTTTTCCGTTCCACATTTCAATCGCCTTTGTTGCCTCGTCATCATTTGACATTTCAACAAAGCCGAAGCCTTTGGAACGGCCGGTCATTTTGTCGGTGATAACACTCGCCGACTCAACCGCACCCGCCTGCGCGAACGCGTCTCGCAAACCGTCTTCAGTTGTGCTGTAAGACAGGCTGCCAACGTATAATCGTTTCGCCATCTAGCTAATAAGTTGTTAATACTCTCGTAGGACGACCTCTTCTGTCGAGCATCCTCTAAAAACAACCTGTCTTAGAGCAATCCCTAACGAAGAAAACCTACAAGTCCAGACTGTAGCACAGAGTACAAGAAAAAGCAACCCCCCTAAGTAAAAAGAACAAAAAGACCGAGGAATCCTATCCCTCGGTCTTAAACTCAGTAGTATCAACAAAAATTATCGACAGCCAAGCGCCACGCGAATCACTTGTGCGCCTTCGATAAGAGATGCGGCTATATCCGCCGTAACACCCGTTTTCACAGGTTGTTTACTAAACTGTTGTACCTGCTTCACAAAACTTTTCAAGAGGATACAGGCACCAATATCGTTATGCTGGTTATTATCGCACAGAAGCGACTTTGTCGGTTCGAGGTAGGCATTAAGAACAATCTTCGTAACAAAAGGCAGATCTAAGTCTTTAACTTTTTGTTGCAAATCCTTAATCGCCTGCTTCGGAGTAATGATCTCCCATGAAAGTTCCGCTGGTGTCGGATCAACATTCCCTACCGCGTCAACCGCCCGTACTGTAAAGGTATGAACACCAAGCCCAAGTCCATTGTAAGTCTTGGGGCTGGTACAAGAAGAAAATCCTGCCCCATCAAGATCACATTCAAATGTAGCAATCTCAGTGCTCGAAAACTCGAACGTTGCTGAGTCGGACAGTGTCGAACCTCCGTCCGGTATATCGGCACCGTTTCCATCCTTCACCGAATCAATTATTGTCTCTGGTGATGTTGAATCAAGAGTGAAGGAAAATGGCGTTGTGTAAGCGCTTGTATTTCCCTCCGCATCCTTCGCAAGTACCTTCCAATAATACAAAGCATCGGAAAGCGCCAATCCCGGAATGAATGTTGAATCGGTAAGACCAACCTCGGAAATAACAGGCGATGAAAAGTCGCTGTCATTATCAACAAGTAAGTCGTAACTTACAGGCGCGCTTGGATCACTCGAATCTGTCCAGTCAAATGTCGGCGTTGAATCATTCGTTACCGATCCATCAGCCGGCAAAAGAAGCGTCGGCACATCCGGCGGCGTTGTATCGCTGTCATCGTAGTAGGTCTTAAAGTAAAGATCTATGCCAAAATCAGACTCTTCAACGTCCTCGAAAATAGCCGCTCCCCCAGCGTAAGGATTGCCCGGGTTACCCATAAAGGAAAAACCTGGGCCTCCGGCGATCCTCAGAATCGAATGCTTTGTTCCGGGCGTGAAAAAGATCTTCGAAGGAAGATCAATGTGATTTATTCCCGAAGTTAAAGTAACACCTGAAACGGTTGAGAGAATTTCGTCTGTTCCGAAATTTCTAATCTGAAAGAACACGGGAGAAACACCGAAAGAAACTTCGATGTCAAACCCGATCATATTCGAAACCGTAGGTGTAAACGTCTGTCCCTCCCATCCATCATCGGTTGGGAAATCGTAGACAGACGCCGTAGTCTGAGATTGATCAACTACTCCATGCGCAAGCGCCTGTCCTACTCCCATCGACAAACTAAGAGCAAGAAAAAGACTCGCGACAAAAAACTTTTTAAGCAACATAGGAATAAGGTTAGTTAATAAAGTTAAGGTTTATAAAATTGGACCTTTATCCCCCTCCCCTCATAAAATACTGATTAAATATTAAGTTGTCAAACTAAGCTCTACAAACGATGAAACAAAGTTCCACGCTGTTAAAAACCGCGAAATCAGACGCGAAAACCAAAACACCCGCCCGAGGCGGGTGTTTATAAAACAAGATAAAAACTTACTGTTGTTGCATAGGAGCTGCTGGCGAACCCATCGACTCGCAGTTCTTACAGCGGCCCTTATGAGTAACAACCTCGTAGATCGCCGAAAGACCGACAAGAACGTAAACAATATCCGCGACTACTGAGGGTAAAAACGAACCGATTCCGACTCCAAAAACCTCAAGAAGCCAATTCAGTCCACCAACAACAAGAAGGATAAACGCAACCGAATGTAATACTTTCATAAAAATTAAAAATTACTCTACCCGACCTTTAACAGTAAGTATACCATAAAAAGCCCTAAAAACTCAGATTCCAGTTAAAACTACCGCGTAAATCCAAGGAATATAAGAAGGATAACAAGGAGAATCCTGTAGATGCCAAAGCTCGTAAACGTATGCCGTCTAACGTAAGCAAGAAGAAATCGGATGCCAAGAAGAGCGGTTATAAAAGACGTGATAAAACCAAGGAAAAGCAGGAGTGCTTGAGAAGAAGAAAATTCATGAAAGTTTTTGAAAAGATCAAATCCCGTAGCGACAACCATTGTCGGAACCGCGAGAAGAAAAGAAAACTCAACAATCGTTGCGCGTTTAAGCCCTAAAAGCATCCCGCCGACAATCGTCGCCGCCGATCGAGAAACCCCGGGTACGATCGCGAGCGACTGAAACAACCCAATGCCAAGAAGCGTCTTAAAATTCAAAGTTTTCAAATCATCACCCCCTTCCCTATCATTCTTGAAAAGATATTCAAAAAGAATGAGAATAAATCCTCCAAGTCCAAGCGCCCAAAGAACAACACTCATACTGCCGAAGAGGTTGTCCTTAATGAAACTATAAAAAAGAAGCCCAAGAACGCCCGTTGGAATAAAAGCAACAATAATTCGTTTCAGAACCTCAACATCAAGAAACCTCCGAAAGTATAAAACTAAAACAGCAAGAATAGCGCCGCTTTGAATCGCGATCTCGAACGTCTTCGTATAATCAGATTGTATGACCCCAAGAAAACGTGACGTAATAATAAGATGCGCGGTCGAAGAAATCGGAAGAAACTCCGTAAATCCCTCAACAACACCAAGTACGAGAGACTGTAAAATGTTCATAATAAATTAAGCAACTCCGAGTCGTGAACGACGTTAGAATTTATTTTACCAATACGAACGCTTACTTTCATATTCCTGACTTCTGCGAATGAAAAACACCAGGGACGGCGCTTCTAACGATGGATGCAACCGGCCCAGCAACAAGGCCTGCGCATTCCACTCCTAAGCTTTGAAAGAGCCTTCTTGATATGAATACGTCACGTCTCCGCTTTTTTGCCAGAGATAACCCAGCATATCCACTCATTGCGCGCGAGCGGCGTAATATCTTCCCATACTGCTCGCGCCGCAGGCGTTGCAATAAGGGCCTTCCGTAAATCCTCCGGCATGTTATGTACTACACCGGTGGCGACTTCCCCGCCTGCATCGCTACGCGAAGCATTGCGGGCAGGTTTTTTGGCCATAAAATTATTTTATCAAATCCTCTGAAACGCCAAGAGCCCGCGAAGATCCGTTGGCACCCTAGGCTCCGATTCTTTCCCAGTTGGCTTAAGATTTATTTTATTCATAAAAGAATGATCTCGTTAAGACCTAGAATCGTTGGCTCCGGCACCTGGATTCGAACCAGGGACCCACTCCTTACGTTTATCCTAATGTTTCCACTAGGGACGGACTATATCACCTCCCCGAAGGGAGCGAGGCGCTTCCCCCGACCTTGCGTCGGGGTACTCTCTTTCGAGATAGTCTCTACACCTGTCCCGCCTCTTCGGCGGGCTTGGCTCGGGATTGCCCTGAATTTAATCAAAGGGTTTCCCCGAATTCACCCCGTTTTTCAATCCGCCTTTCGGCGGAAAGCTGCGTGACGCCGCCTTCAATTTCTCTATGACAGTTAGCACGTACAAGAACGCACTTATCAAGCTCGGCTTTTACCTTTTCCCAAGATCGTGTGTAGCCCTTATCACCGATGCCAAATTCTTTCTTGCCATTCGCGTGATGTAAATCAAGAGCACCTTGATACTTGTGATAGCCGCAAACCTGACACGCGCCTCCTTTATACTCTATCGCTAACGTCTTAATCTTTCGCCGCCGCTTCGCGACGGCTCGGATCAATTCTTCTCGCCGGTCGGCGTAGGTTCTCTTGTCTGCCATACGTTAAAAGTATACCGCAGAACAAGAACGTCCACAGGGAGTCGCTCTACCGCTGAGCTATGCCGGAATATGAAATTGTTGCAAAGAAATCCTGGGAATCCCAAGACATAAAGACAATAGCAAAGGGAGGTGGTACAGGCAAGTCTGCGCCGCAAAATTCTTAAAAATCCCCTTCACCGGGCGTAAGCCAGGTGCCACTGAAAACCGTTGTGGATACAGCGCCCCGTGTTCTCGCGATATAATAGAAGTAGTAGTTTATGAAACCTAAGAAAGGTCGAGGAAATAAGGATAAAAACAAGCAAAATGAAAATAGCGAGTTGGTGTATGGTCATTGCGGGTGTTCTCGTGGCGGTTGCACCCTGGGCAGACCTAAATTTAACGACATTAAAGTGGGTTGAGCTCGTGCTTGGCGTTGTGCTCATTATCCACGGCCTCTTTGGCGCGAAGTGTATGTGTATGAAAAAAATGTGCGCCACCTGCGGAGTGGATGTATCACAAGGCGCCAAAATGCCTCAATAGTAGGCCGAGAGAAAAGTACAGAGAAACCAAAAACCCCCAGTCGGTGGGGGTTTTTGTTTCTACCAGCAACAAAAACTAGTTGCGGGTAATAGTGCGAAAGTTAACGAAACGAGTCGTCTTTGACTTCGTTGTCGCTGTTGTTCCTCCGCCGATTGTCGCGCCATTAACATCGTCAGTAGCAGAGATGCTGTTAGCACCTCCGTTTGATGACAAAGTTTCTGTCGCGTTGACAGTCGCGTTTGACTTATCGTCAACCTTCTCTTTTGATTTCTCCTTAACATCGGCTTTATACTCTGGATCATCGCCATCATTGCTAGAGATATCAACAGAAGGAGTGCTGGGATCCGGAAGACCTTCGTAGGTCAATTCCAAACTGTTCACATCGTCATTGGTCTCGATGTCGGTAAGAGCTGTATTACCACCCCCGATCGTAGCGCCGTTGACATCTTCACCGGCGCTGATGCTGTTGCTACCAACATTTGAGGAAGCGGTTGTGGTCGTTGTTACGGTCGCACCCGCGTTTGTCTTGATCTCAAGCTTTCGCTCTGAGTTCACCTTACACTTGAAACTGCCGTCATCGCTTGAATTCTTTTTCATAGAGCATGACGCCGCTTGGGCTGACGAAGCGAGCACAACTGCCGCCATCGCCGCCAAACCAATCGCAATTAATTTTTTCATTGTTTCTTCTAAAGAGTTGATTAATAATTGATTCGACCTTTAGACATCCTCGGGAACCCGTGCCCTTGAAAAGAACAAACGGGTCTAAAAACAAAATTAGTGAATCTTGAGATTCGTAAAGTTCACCCACATCGTCCGGAAAGCGCGCACTCTGGCATTACCGCTTTTGATTGTGGCGTTCGTAACATCCTCCGCGGCAGAAATCGTGTTGCCGCCGGCATTCGCGCTGAAATTTTCGGTAACATCCACAGTCGCCTTTGAATTAACATTGAATTCGGTTTCGTTCTTTTCCTTGACGTCCGCGATAATCACGTTGTCATCGCCCTCATTGCCGGAAATATCAACAGTTGGTCCATTGTTGTTCTGCGGGGGCGCTTTGTAATCAATCACGACACTATTAACATCAACGTAGCTATTGTAGTTAATATTCGCTGAACCGCTCGTAATTGAAGCGTTCGTGATATCACCGCCCGCGGTAATCGAGTTTCCGCCAGTATTCGCGACAATATTCGTGTTGATAGTAACGTTCGAGGTTTGATTAACGTTGATTTTCGTCGAGCTTGATTGCGAAACATTGCAGATAATGACGCCATCATCGCTCTTATTATTCTTAATAGTGCATCCCGCCGCGCTTGCCGGAGTTGCGCCAAGAACGAGGCCGAGTACAACTGCTCCTAAAACTGAAAGTGAAATTGCTTTTTTCATAATTTATGGTGTGGTTTGTAATGGATGACCTTTAAAAAGAAAACGACCCGAGGACGTTCCCCCGAATCGTTCGTTCATAAAGAAAAGAGCAAATTGAAAATATTGTCAACACCTGTGGACAGCAATAACACATCAAGAGATTATGTCAAAATGAGATTTTGACGGACGTAAACTAATGATTAAAGTTAATTATTTTAAAAAAAGCAAAGTAGTGCGCCGAATATTCTAAAAAAATATTTTTTACAAAAAACATATACTTCTAAGTACTCAGTAAAAATAAAAAATCGGCTACGAAAGCCGATTGTAAAAATCTCATTATGAATAACTATTTCCGCTTCTTGCGTAAAAATGTGGGAATGTCCCAGATATCCGACGACTTTTCTTCTTTCTTTGGTTCTTCCTTTTTCACTTTTGACGGTTCTGTCGTTCTCAAAAGTTGTTTTTCTTCAATCGCCCGATCGCTCGCGATTACTGTCGGTCGTTCAAGAGCCGCGAAAAGACTGACTTCATTTTGAACACCGCGGGTTACGCCAAGTCCGTTAAATCCGGTCGCGACAAGAATCACCTTGAGCTGCCCCGCTTTAAGACGTCGATCATGATACGCGCCGAAAATTACCTTTGCCGCCGGATCAATATTCTCGGTAATAAGCTTCG
>Ga0156052_137_pt2 | contig 29489 bp, 38 predicted proteins | sample RifCSPlowO2_02_FD_107705 | JGI IMG/M metagenome (GOLD analysis project Ga0156052, IMG submission 107705) | Candidatus Colwellbacteria bacterium RIFCSPLOWO2_02_FULL_44_20b | reverse complement strand
TAATAATCGTCACAACGTCATTTCCGTACTTAACTGCTGACTCAACCGCTTCCGAGAGCCGCAACCGATTATCTTTATCGGTAAAATCCAATCCTGAGGGAATCCGATCCACAACAAGTTCAATTGTATGCTGTTTGTGACGACTCAATTCAATCCGTTCCCGTAAAGAAACCATTTTTCCATCAATCCGTGCCTCAGAAAAACCGGAATTCAAAAAATCATAAAGCAACTGGTAATATTCTCCTTTTCGTCCCCGCACAACTGGCGCGAGCAATACAATATTCTTCTGAGCTTTGTTTTGTTCTGAAATGGCAATAACCGAATCAACAATCTCTTCAATCGTCATCTTGCGAATTTCTTTGCCACACTGCGGACAATGCGGCGTTCCCGCGCGCGCGAAAAGTACCCGAAGGTAATCGTAAATCTCGGTAATCGTAGCGACCGTCGAACGCGGATTCGCCGAATGGCTCTTTTGATCAATTGAAATAGCAGGCGATAATCCCTGAATATCGTCAACATCCGGCTTATCGAGCTTCCCTAAGAATTGCCGCGCATACGCTGAGAGTGATTCGATATATCGCCGCTGTCCCTCCGCGAAAATCGTATCAAAAGCCAAGCTCGATTTACCCGAACCGGAAAGCCCCGTGAATACAACCATCTTATCGCGCGGAATCTCTAAATTAATGTTTTTTAAATTATGCTCGCGTGCTCCACGAATGATTATTTTATCTTTTGCCATATTTATATAAATTTACTTTTAAATTTATCTATAAATATGAGCATCCGCCGAAGCTTTAGCATAGGTGGACCCCATGTTTATTTTATTTACTGTTTTCTTCACAATTATTTACTTTTAGTCTTCTCCTGCTTCTTAAGCACCATAATCTCATCCCGTAAAATCGCCGCCAGCTCAAAATCAAGTTCGTCCGCCGCCTCTTTCATTGCTTTTTCTTTTTCGCGAAGCACGTCAGTCAATTTCCGCCCAGTATACCCAACTCGTTCGACCCGCTCAATCTTCTTCGCGCGCGTGTACGCTTCCTGCTCCTCGCTCGCGATAATATCGTGAATACGTTTCTCAATCGTTTTTGGAGTAATCCCGTATTTCTTATTGTATGCAAGTTGAATCTTGCGTCGCCGCGTACTCTCTGAAACCGCCCGTTTAATCGAACCCGTCTCGTGATCCGCGTACAAAATAACTTGTCCGTTCACGTTTCTCGCCGCCCGTCCCATCGTCTGAATAAGTGATGTTTCACTCCGCAAGAATCCTTCTTTGTCAGCATCGAGAATAGCAACAAGCGAAACCTCCGGCAAATCCAATCCTTCGCGAAGCAAGTTAACACCAATCAAGACATCGAATTTTCCTCGCCGAAAATCACTCAAAATCCGAATTCGATCAAGTGTAGCAACGTCACTATGAAGGTACGTAACTTTGATTTTTAAGTTCTCAAGATAGTCGCTAAGCTCTTCTGCCATCCGTTTCGTAAGCGTTGTCGCAAGCACCCGTTCTTTTTTCGAAATCCGATCTTTAATGCGTTCGATTAAATCATCAATCTGCCCGCGAACCGGACGAATGATAATTTCCGGGTCAACAAGTCCTGTCGGACGAACAATCTGTTGGACAATCTGCCCTGAACCCGTTGAAGAATCGCTGTGTTCAAGTTCGTACTTTCCCGGTGTTGCCGACGTATACAATGTCTGTCCAATACGCTTTTTAAACTCATCAAAACGAAGTGGTCGGTTGTCCGCCGCCGAAGGTAATCGGAATCCATACTCAATGAGCGTCCGTTTGCGCGATGCGTCGCCCTCATACATCCCGCCGATCTGCGAAACCGTAACATGCGATTCATCAATCACCAAAAGAAAATCATCAGGGAAATAATTCAGGAGCGTATCCGGCGGCTCACCAGCGTTGTGTCCCGAAAGGTGCCGTGAATAGTTTTCAATCCCGTTGCAATAGCCAATCTCCCGCATCATCGCGATATCCGCTTTAGTCCGCCGCTCGAGCCGTTCTGCTTCAAGTAGCTTCCCTTCTTTTTCAAAACGCGCAAGTTGTTCTTTAAGCTCAATAAGAATATCCTCAATCGCCCGATTTCGTTCTTCAACCTCGGTAATAAAATGTTTTGCCGGCGCGAAAAATACTTCTTGAAGTTTCGGCGTTTTTCCCGGTCGAAATCCTTCAACTGGATTTATTTCATATATTTCTGAAATCGCACCAGCTTGCCCTGAGCCTGTCGAAGGGTTAAGAACAAGGTTATAAATCATCTCTCGATCCGGCGGCATAATTTCCCAATTATCTCCGCGTAAACGAAACGTTCCTCGTTTCAGATCCGCCGTTGTTCGAGTAAATTGAAGCTCGATAAGCTTTCGCGGAAACTTCTTCCGATCAACAACATCCCCGACTTTCAAATGAAAAATATTTTCTTTATAAACCTCCGGCGCCCCTAAACCGTAAATGCACGAAACCGAAGCAACGATAATTACATCCTTCCGCGTCAAAAGCGCCGTTGTCGCCGCGTGGCGCAATTTATCAATCTCATCATTAATCATCGCTTCCTTTCCTATATAGGTATCCGAAGAAGGAATATACGCCTCTGGCTGATAATAGTCGTAGTACGAAACAAAATAATGAACGGCATTATTTGGAAACAATTCTCGGAATTCATTACACAACTGCGCCGCTAAAGTTTTGTTGTGCGCGATAACTAAAGTCGGCTTCTGAACCTCGGCAATAACATTCGCGATTGTAAAAGTCTTTCCTGATCCAGTAACTCCTAAAAGCGTCTGGTGTTTGTACCCTTTCTCTAAACCAGAAATAAGCGATGCAATCGCCTGAGGCTGATCTCCCGCCGGTTGAAACTTCGATTCTAATTTAAACATATCCTTAGTTATCCCTCAGCGCCGAGTAAACTCGGCGTTCGGGATTCTCTATTTTGTAATTTCGCTTTACTCAAACAAAACAGGAAAATAGCCGAAACGCCCCCATCCGCGGCTCTCTAGGGGGTATGAAAGCCATTGTAGAGTATCTTCCAAAAAGAATAAAGAATAAGTTGACGTACTTCTACCAAAGTGTTATAAAAAAACCGCTTTGATGTATCTATAAAATCAAAGGTCGAATGGATCCTTAACAATAATTAAATAACCTTTCACATATGGAATTAATCCTGGTCATAGCATTCGTCGCATTCCTTATCCTGGTAATGATAGTAATCGTAGGCCTGATTCAAATTAGTGAGAGTGTGGAAGTAATCCGCCGGGTCGCCGAAAAGATAGAAAGAGTAATAGACAAATCAGAGAAAGATGATGGAAAAGAAACAAAAGAGGGACCCGCGGAAGACGAGATCATTGATGGTATTCTCCGAAAAGAAAAGCTGAGAGAAGAAGAAGCAAAAGAAAAAGAGAATCTTCGTGAAAAGCGGATTAGAGAAATCATCGAGAAAGGATCTCTGCTCGGTAAAATCCTCCAAAAAGCTAGAGGGGAGGGCATCGAGAAGATTGAAAAGAAGGGAAGCGTAATGCACATATACAATAGTGGCAACGTCGAGGTCTTTTTAAGCAAAAACGCTATTGAAAAGTTTAGAATAGAAAACGCATGGGGAGGAAAAAACCTCGGCGACTTCTCTGAAACAGAACTAGAAAAGTTGGAACAGTGGCTTCGAGAAGGTTAAAAAAGAGCAACCCGCCCCATAAAGGCGGGTTTTGTTTTTTATCGAGTCAGACCCAGTTTTTGACAAAGAGAAGTCGAAATGATACAAGAAGACACTAAGTAATTTTAATAATTTAACAAAGGTCACTTGGTTATTACATTCTCAATTTTTTATACCTCATATGTGGTACCCTGAAATACCCGAGTTTACATCACTATACCTCGGTATAGTGATCTATGGAGTAATCGCAACGACAATTGGATTTTTCTGGGGTAAATCAGAAATGAAATATAAATTAGGAAATGATCAGAAAAGGGTTGCTCCATAAAGAAGCCCGCGCCTAGGCGCGGGTTTTATTTTTAACTAATCCGGGTTTTTGACAAGCCGTTGTACAAGTGATAATAAGAAACACATCCCAAAGGTCACTATGTGATCCTCAAAAGGATCTTAGCAGTTCTTAAATATCAGAGTATATGAGTTCGCTATTAGTAATTTGTCTTATTTTAGGCGCTTTTGTTTTCGGTTACTTTATCGGTGTAAAGCAACGAGTAGTCGCAGTAAAGAAACCTAATAAAGAGAAGAAATCCCCGGAAACCAGCCCCACTTTTGGCAATGAATTTGAGGAATTCACAAAAGGCGCTTAAAGAAGAATGTTGGAGAACATAATTGATCCCGCTAAGTCCCACCGTGTGGTGGGATTTTTTATTGTCTTTATTTTTTCTTTATACTACCAAAGAAATGTCCAAGTTCAGGACAAAAGGTTTAATTAATAAGTTACTTAATATAAAAATATATGCAAATTCCCTACCCGATAATATACGGGGGATGGTTGATCTACTCATTCGTGGGTCTCGTTGCTTCAATTATTTGGTTCCCTTTTTGGTTGCTCGGCCGGATATGCCTGTACATTGCCGGCGCCTGGTTCCTCTTTCTTCTCATCACTATAGCAGCGATAAAAGACATCGGCATAATGCGCCGCGCGACAAAAGAATGGAGACTTGAACAAAAAAGCAAGATCCCGAAACCCGGACTGGTAAATCTCGTGGAAAAAATATTCGAGAAAACCGAACGAAACCATAATGTTGTAGTCGAACAGTACTACCTCCTGAAAGAACTTTAAGCGGCTAAAAGCCGCTTTTTGTTTGACTAGAAAAATAACGGAATTCGCCCCCGCCCAGAACCTAGACACGCTCCGAGAAAAAATCGACACAAAACAGACCTGCTCTAAGCGGGTTCTTGTTTTTTAAGAGCACCACGCAATCAGCCGCAAAGGTTGTTTTTTAGTTGGGGAAAAGCCCCGTGGATATAAGTGATAAAATGAATCTGAAAGGCCGAGAACCTTAAAAACTAACGTAGTAAACGCTATATGCAAAAAATGTCTCCGTACTCGGAAAAACTCTTTGAGGGACAAGAGTACTATCGCCAGATAGAATATGTAGAGTCGCCCGAGTTAAAGGATAGGGTCTACTTTGATGACTATGGCTTAATCCATCTAAGCCACGACAGTCGCTTGGGGGAACGCGCTGAAAAAGAACAGCTTGAGAGATTAGAACTCTTACACGAGGCAAAAGAAATTCTCCAAGGAAAAATCCCCTCGCAGTGCGAGAAACAATACAGGGATATTCCTGTAATTCTCCAGCGAAGAGGAAATGGATCAAAAGGCAACTACTGGATTTTTAAAGCATACATAAATAATCACCGAACAACTGTTGTAGTTCGCGAAGGACCAAGGAAAGACGGTTCTTGCAAGTATTTTTGGAGCGTTTTCCAGTCCCCGCTGTCAAAACCAAAAAAACGAGCAATAGCTCCCTGGCTAACCCAGAAAATCCGAAGAAGAACAGCACTAGCATACGCAAGATAGGACCGCCCCTTCGGGGCGGTTTCTTTATACCGAAAACTCTTGCAATACCTCAAAATCTTTTTTTAAAACTTCTTTAGTGCCCGCGTCATAAACCGCAACTGCCGGATGATATAGTGGAATGATTATAAGTTTTCCAAAAGACGTCTCCGCATTAAATTGCTTGCCGTGCATTTGACTGATCGAAGTCACATAATCAGCTAATCCGAATTTTTCCATGATATAGCGCATTGAAAAACGCCCAAGTGTCGCAATAACCGCGGGTTTAATAATTTCGATCTGCCGATCGAGAAACGGCCCGTACGCGGAAATTTCTTCCGGCAATGGATCGCGATTCTGCGGAGGCCGATCTTTCACGATATTTGTAATATAAACCGATGCTCGTAGGATCCCGGCTGAAAGAAGTAACTCATCAAGCACCTTTCCCGCCGCTCCGCAAAATGGCCTTCCCTGAAGCGCCTCGTTTCGCCCCGGTGCCTCGCCGATAAACATAATTTTTGCCTCATGACTCCCCTCACCAAGCACGGGATAAACGCCATTTCGTATTCGCTCGCTATAAAGCGGCAGATGTTCACCGTCCCAAACCTCGTCCCGAATTTTTTTAAGAAGTTCTGAATTGCTCATTGTTTACTCAAAACACATTTTAAGTAACTCAATGTTTTTTCGATCCGGTCCCAAACCCTGAAACCCTGGTACTTCCAAAATCCATGGTTTTGTTTTAAGCCGTGGCTCGTGCGCTAAATTTCGAAACCCCTGCATCCCGATGTAGCCTTCACCGATGTTTTCATGCCGATCGCTATGAGAGTCAAAGGGCGTTTTCGAATCATTCGCGTGCAAAACAACGATATTATCTAAACCTACCTCCGTGTCCCACTCAATAAGCATCTGTTTAATAAGCGGGGGCGTGTACCGTTCGATAACGCCCGCCTCGTAGGCGTGTGCTGTATCAAAACAAACTTTCGCGCGTGGTGATTCAACTCGTTTTAAAATACTACCAACTTCCTTGGCATTTGATCCAAGTTTTGCTCCCCCACCGGCCGAATTTTCCAAAATAAGCTGAGCGCGTCCGGGCACCGCTTTTAAAACCTCTTTCATTCCTGAAACAACTTTCTTTGCCGCTTCCCCCTTCGGCGCCTCCTTGCCGGAACCAACGTGAAAAATAAGTCCCTGCGCGCCAATTGCTTCTGCGATTTGAAGATGTTCAGTCAAACTTTTTACAGACTTCGCGCGAAGTGCTTCATCCGGACTCGCTAAATTAACAAGATACGCCGCGTGAAGATACACAGATTGGATATTGCTCTTTCGAAGCGCCTCACCATATCGCTCGATGTCCGCTTGTCCAGGCATCTTAACACCCCATTGTCGTGGTGAAGCGCCGAAAATCTGAATCGTGGTAGCGCCAAGTTCCCCAGCATATTCGATAGCCTTCCAAAGCCCTCCCGCCGTAGAAACATGTCCTCCGATAAGTGGCTGCATATACTTAATTATGTACCCTAAAAGACTCCACGACACAAGAAGAGAAAATAACGAATAAAAATCCCGTTTAAAGCGGGATCTTTATCTTACGCTTGCGGTTCGCCGTCTTTTTTCCGCTTACTAAAGTATGCGACGTAAAGAATCTCAAGCACGCCGCCAAGATTCACAAGAAGTAAAACAATGTACCAGGCAAGATCGTGCCGTTGTGCCGCCTTCCAAAGCGCGACACCCTTCCACGCGAATGTCCAAAGAATAAGCGGCAAAAGCCATACCATATTATCAACAAAATACTGTTCTGGAGCCATAGATAAAATTATTAAAACTATTTGACCTTTGAACCCGGCAAGACTTCTTTATCAGGTTGAAGTAAAACCGGTCCTGCTTCACTATCGGCCGCGAGAAGCATTCCCTGGCTTTCTAATCCCATAAGCATTCTTGGTTCGAGGTTCGCAACAATCACAATTTCTCTCCCAACAAGCAAAACAGGGTCATAAACCTTACCTACGCCCGCTACAAGCTGGCGCTTTTCTTCCCCGAGATCTATATAAAGTTTTAGAAGTTTATCAGATCCCTCAACCCGCTCCGCCTCAAGAACTTTCGCTATCCGCAACTCAATATTCTGAAACGTCTCGTAGTTGATCATTGCTTCTTTTTTTCACGTGAATATATTCCAATAAGCCGCGCTTCTTCAACAATATGCTCTCGCATCGCGTCCTCAATCTCTTTCTTATCCGCTTCAGAATCAAGCTCAAGTTCGATATCAAGCGCGTACAACTTGAAAAAGTAATGATGGGATCCCGTTGGTGGGCAAGGGCCGCCGTACCCCGTACCACCAAAACTTGTAAGTCCTTCAGTCGTGCCTTGAGGAACTGTATCCTCCTCGATTTCGTCAGTTTCAGGACTAATCCCCCACAGCGTCCAATGCACCCAAACTTCCCCGGGAGCATCAGGATCATCAACAATAAGAGCAAGACTTACCGCATCACTCGGCACATCGGAAATAATAAGCGGAGGACTAACATTGTCTCCGTCACAGGTATATTTTGCAGACATCACCCCTCCGTCTTTAAAAGCAAAACTCGTTAATCTCATATTATGATAATGTACCACGAACCAAAACCAAGCAAAACCCTATACAAGACAACAGTTCGTCTTGTAGTAAAAGAGTCGTCTCACATAGGATCTTAAAAAAACAAAACTGCCCCTCACCGGCAGTCCTGTTTTTTTGTGTATCGCACACAAAATATTGAGCTGAACAATCGTAACATCGTTACAATCACATCTGATGATGTTAAATCTATAATACCTCACCATTCCCGAAACGCAACGAAGACTATGTGGATAAAATAATACCGCTTCCAAAAAGAAAACGGTATTAAGTTCGTCGAGACTTGAGAGGAAACACGCTGAGAAAAAATGGCAAGCGCATAAGACCCTCTACTTCCTTTTCAACTACGACAACTTCAGAGTCATAACCAAGAAAGATATAAAAAATCGTACCATCCTTACGAATGGTTCTTCGAACAACTGGCTTCTCACGAAGAATCCGGATTACCTCTGGTAAACAATTAACACGTTCCCACGCCACAGTATGGTTCCGAAGTTTGTAATTTCGAGATTTTCCTTTATAGAAAAAATGACTAAAGCCTTGTTTATCAAAAAAAACGTGAGTTTTAAGAGCTGGGCAATAGACTCGGCCAATTTTCTTGTAAATCTCGTAAAGAGGTTTAACGCTTCGACGAAAATGAGAACGAGCGTAAGGCATAAAAGAAGACATAAATACTACAAGATAAATTAGTAAAGATCAGAAATCTTAGCTCTTTATAATTAGCCAAGTATTTCCCTAAGTCAAGAAAAATAAAAAGGGACGTTGCCGCCCCCTCTTACTATCTCTAAAAAATACCTCGCTCAAAAAACTACGAGGTTCCTACGGCCGCGCAGGTACACTTACCGTCTGCTTGCTTGCGCGCAGCGCACTTCGGCACACAATGTTCCGCGCCACACGCATGGTTCGGATCGTGTACTGCCGCCTCCGCGCCACACATATCGCATTTATAACCCTCCGTCGCCCTACCGCACTTTTTACATATATCCATAGTTTTATTATAGCAAATCAGACAATAAGCATCCCGTCTCCAAACGAGAAAAAACGAAATTTTTTCCGAATCGCCTTTCGATAAAGATCAAATAATTGATCCCTCCCGACAAAAGCCGAAACAAGCATTAACAAACTCGATTTCGGCACATGAAAATTAGTAATCAACCCGTCAATAAATTTAAATCTATATTTCTCATTGATAAACAAATCTGTCTCTCCAGTCAGCCGTTTGAGAACACTTCGGGAATCGGAAGCGGATTCAAGTGTTCGCGTAACAGTTGTTCCAACAGCAATAATCGGTCTCCCTTCTTTTCTAGCTCGATTCAAAAATCGAGCCGTCTCTTTCGAAATCTCATACCATTCTTTGTGAAGTTTCTTTTCCTTGACTTGCTCTTCAGTAAGCGACGCGAACGTTCCTAAATTCACATGAAGCGTAACAAATCGTACGTCGAATCCCGCCCGTTTGAGTTTCTGAAAAAGCCGATGAGTAAAATGAAGTGATGCTGTCGGTGCCGCCACCGATCCTTCCTGCCGGGCAAAAATTGTTTGATATTCACGTCGTAGAGCCGATTCTGAAAGTGGTGAGTCCTTGATATAAGGCGGAATCGGTGTTGATCCATAGCGTTCAAGAATGGAAGAAAGTCTCGAAATCGGAAACGACGGTTTTAAAAAGTAATATTTACCTCGTCGTGTCACTATAAAAAAGAGTTTCGAAGTGAGTGATAATCGTGATCCGATTTCAATTCGGCGATCCACCATAGCTTCAATAAGATTTCCAACTGTCCGCAAATAAAGAATACGAACCTTCCCGCCTGTCTCCTTCATAAGTGTGAGTCGCGCCGGAACAACTTTTGTTTCGTTAAAAACTAAAACCGCTCGTTCCGGCAAGTACTTTGGAAGATTAAAAAATGTATCATAAGAAACCTTTTTATTTTTCTTATTATAGACAAGGAGCTTTGCGCTATCTCGTGGCAAAGCCGGTTTTTGCGCGATAAGCTCTGGCGGCAAAATATAATCATACCGCTTGAGTAAATTTTCAAATTGAGAGCTCATACCTTTCCTTTTTTAATATCCCCCCGAATCTTCGCTACGAGCTTATTGAAAAAATAAAGATTATGGAACGTCAGCAAGCTAAGCGCCGTAATCTCTTTTGCTTTAAAAAGATGCGCAATGTAACTCCGCGTGTAATCGGTACAGACAAAACAATCGCATTTTGAATCAAGTGGTCTCCGATCTTTAACAAGCGCGGATTTTTTAAAATCTATCCTCCCCTTCGACGTAAACGCCGTGCCGTGCCGCGCGTAATGGGTTGGCACGATACAATCAAACGTATCAATCCCCGCTTTAATAATTTTTACAATATCTTCCGGATGACCGATGCCTAAGAGGTGCCGGGGCTTTTCTTTCGGTAATTCACGAATGGTCCATTCGATCATTTTTATCATCGCGTTCTTGTTATCACCGAATTCTCCGCCAATCGCAAACCCGTCAAAGGGCAACGAGCCGATAAACTTCGCGCCTTCGATTCGCAAATCTTTAAATTTCCCTCCCTGTGTAATACCGTAAAGCGCCTGCTTGGATTTTTTAACAGCAAGGCAAACTTCCGCCCATTGATGTGTTCGCCGAAGTGATTGCTTTGTATACTCGTATCCCGCGACCGGCGATGTGCACTCGTCGAACGCTAAGATAATATCTGCCCCGAGCGCTTCCTGAATTTTGACTGATTCCTTAGGACCGATAAAAACCTGTACGCCGTCAATCGGCGACCGAAACCAAACGCCGTCACGGGTAATTTTGATCTTTTTCGGCTGAGCTCCTTCGCCGATAACAATGTCTCGTTTTTCTTTGAGAATTTTACCAACCCCGTGATCACTTCCAAACCCCAAGCTAAAAACCTGAAATCCCGCCGAATCAGTCATAAGCGGCCGCTTCCACTGCATAAATGTGTGCAGCCCTCCCGCCGCCTTAACGATTTTTTCCCCGGGCTTCAAATGAAGATGAAACGTATTACAAATAAGCAACTGGGTATTCGTATGTTCCGCCTCATGGGCAAAAAGCGTCTTAACCGCCGCTTGCGTCGCGACCCCGACAAACGCAGGAGTCTCAATCTCGCCGTGCGGTGTTTTTAAAATTCCAAGCCGTGCCCGACTTTTTTTCGATTGTTTCAAAACTTTAAAATCAATCATTGAAGATAAAACGTAATTCGCTTCTTTGTAATAAACCCTTCCTCCCGGAGATCGTCAAGCGCTCGTCTCACGTCCTGCGTGTTCCGTCCTGTTTCTGTGATAATTTGCTTTTCAGAAAACGGCGAAGAAATAAGCGCTTTAAGAATCTTTCCTCGAAGTTCGCGATGCGAACCCCTGAATCGACTTTGTTTCGTGTAATGTTTGCTCCGTCGGCTGGGATTCTCCTGACTCGTCTTCAGCATCACGCCATAATCCATAAGCGCGTAATACCACTCGCGAGGATTCTTCCTATCAAGCGTCTTTTCAACAAGCGGATAAATATCAGAATCAGAAATTTTATCTCGCCCTCGGGCGAACTTGTCTTGTCCTTTAAAAAAGAAATGAATAAAAACACTCCTGATATTTGTCTCGATAAAAACCGTCGGTATATTGAAAGCAAAAGCCGCGATTGATGCTGCTGTCGCCGGCCCAATACCCGGAAGTTCGAGAAGCGCTTCAGGAGTACGCGGCAGCTTTCCGTGGTACTGATCCATAACAATCCGCGCGATGCGATGAAGTGCGATTGCCCGCCGGTTATATCCCAATCCTTGCCAAACACGCACCACGTCTCGAAGCGGCACAACCGCAAGAGCTTTAAACGTAGGAAATGATTTCAAAAACTCCTTATACTTCGGAACAACACGGCTAACCTGCGTTTGCTGAAGCATAATTTCTGAAACAAGAATGCGATACGGATTAATATTCCTTCTCCACGGAAGCTCCCGCTTGTACTTCTTATAATACGCATAAACAACTTTTCTGAACTCAAACGGATTCATAAGACCAAGTATACTGCAAAAGAAAAGATGGCGTTTCCGCCATCTTTTCCTATATTCTATATTCTAACTTCTATATTCTTGATGTTATTGCTCAATCGGTTCCGGCTGAGGGCCAGTCGCCGTGAACTTCGCCATCACAACATTTCCTTCCGCGTCTTGAAGTGGAGCATCCACGCCTCGAAAATCAAAGTCATCGGGATTGCCGTCATCAGGACGAATAACTGCATAGTACATTCCTCCTACGGCTGTGCTCCGCATAAGGCGAACCTCGCCCGCGTTCGTGCCAGCGGCAAAGAGTCGCGCGCCAAGAATATTACCGAGACTGCCGTCCCGATCTTCTTGAATCGCTATCCAACTGTCCTCTTCTAAAGTAACTGAAGCGACGACAATCTTGTTCCCAGCCGGCTGATCATTAACGACTATGACGTTCGCCGCCGACTCACCCTCAGTAAGCTCATTGCCGTTTTGCACAATCTCCTCCCCTCCAGAAACCGTATCGTCTGTCAAATCCATTGAGCGATCTCTGCTGATATTGCCGATTAAAAGACCGACAAGAAAAGCAATGATTGCAATAATGACGACCTTGCGTGTTGAATGCGTTGCCCCTTCCGTCGCCGCTTGGGTCGTTCCCCCTTGACCACCGCGGTTCATCGACATCTGCTGTTGCTGATGAGGATGCTGGTGTTGTCCACCTGTGTTGTTGTTTTGATCCATAAAAGCGACGTTTATTGGTTTATAATCTGCTCTTACTCTAGTATAGGGGGCCGAATTGTCAATACAAAACCCATAAAGAGGTTAAACTGTCAAGAAAGCCTCAATCTTACTGGCTAAAATGAAATCATTTTCAGAAAGGCCGCTGATAGCGTGCGTCCAAAGTTCTAAAACAACCTTATTATAAGAAATATGCGCATCGGGATGATGTCCTTCAGCTTCAGCAAGTTCCGCGACGCGGTTTACAAAAATCATTGCTTCTTTGAAATTCTTAAACACAAACTCGTGTCGAATCTTTTTCTCCTCAACAACTTCCCATAGAAGTGTAAGCGCCTGAAGATATTCCTGGATGTGCGCGCCTGTAATCGGTGGCACGCCGCCTTCGCACGGAACGCATTTTTTTGTTCGTAAATCAATAATCATATATCTATAGTACCTGATTAAGATTTCGAGACAAAGCGCCGTTCAATCTCCTGAAGTGTAAAGCTTTTTTCTTTCGTAAACTCACCAACCCGAGTTCGAACAAGGTTCGTAAGATACCCACCTGTAGAAAGCCGATCACCGATATCCCGCGCAAGCGCGCGAACGTATACGCCTGGCCCGGTCACAACGCGAATCCGAAGCTCCGGCCACGTATACGAAAGTACTGCAATCTCTTTTATTTCAGCGGGCCTGGCTTGAAGTACGACTTTTTCTCCACGCCGAACTCGTTTATATGCCTCCTCTCCCTGAACCTTGATAGCGCTATAAACAGGAGGAACTTGGTTGTATACGCCTTTAAAATAATGTGTAGTTTCCTCAACAAGTCCTCTATGAGGAAGAGTTACAACTCGATGTTCTGTTTTCTCTCCCTCTTCATCATCAGTCGTGCTCGTTACTCCAAGTTTAATAACCGCCAAATACTCCTTCTCTTTTTGCACCACTTCGTGAAAATTCTTTGTCGCGTCACGCCCTATACCGACGACAAGAATGCCTTCCGCTAAAGGATCAAGTGTCCCGGCGTGGCCTATATGCCGTGTGCCCGCGAATTTGCGAATCACGTTCAAAACATCATTCGATGTTGGTCCCTTTGGTTTCCAAACCGCAAAAATGTTTTCCACAAAGGAAAGTTACCGCTTTTTATCGCGTCGAGCAACTTTCTGAAGTTTCACGAACTGCCGATATCGAAACTGCGAAGACGTTCTATACGCAGGAAGTCCTTTTCGATTTCCGACTTTCGCGTAATTTTTCATTGAAGCGCTGGTCCGCTTGTCTTATTTTTCTGAATACAACTTGTAAACATTGGGTTCTCTGTCCACCCACAGACGCCATCTGCCTGTCGCTCGCATATCGCGTTTTTATAGCAAGCATATTCTGGTTTGTATTCACACGTGGTAAAAACTTTTGTATCTGAACAAACCTGCCCGCTACACCCCGTTGGAACACACGCTTTAGTAATATCTGGTTTGAAACGAATAGGAACCTCAAGCTGCTTGTCATACTCCGGCAAGCCCGATGGATTGTCCTTTTGAAATACAAGCGTCCCTGTGTCAGTCTCAGGCATTTCAAAAGTAAGCTGAATACTAAACGGTACAAAATCTTCAGTCATCCACTCATCCTGTGCCTGAACTGGAGTAACAAGAATTTCTTTGCCGTTGCCATCAAAAAGTCGCAAAGGAAATGATGCTTCAAAAAACCACGAACCGCGTGCCCGTCCTTCAATAAAAAGCGGGCTAGTAACAAGCTTGTTTGGTTGTGGTGTCTCAACAACAATAAGTGACGACATATCTTCGCTAACAGGCGGGGTAATTTCCTCAACAAAGAGGCGTCCGTCAGCCGATCGACATTGTCGCGGATACGATTCCATAACCTGATTTCCTGCCGCCGCGCATTGATTAAAATTTTGAATTTCAACCGATTGGTTCCGAGGAAGCATAAGTCCCCAAATACTGATACCAAGAAGTATGACTAAAACAATAATAGCCGGAACAAGTAAATTTCTATTAAGAAGTGATGTATCCATAAATATAAGGATTAATAATAAGTAGTCGCCTTAATAATAACGTATTTATAAGTTTCCCGTTACTGTACTACTCGTAACGCAACGCTTCTATGGGATCTTTACGCGACGCTTTCCGTGCCGGGTACAATCCGAACACAACGCCTGTAAGAGTTGAAACCGTAACCGCGAGCCCGATCGCCGAAGGCGGTAGCGAAAATGCCCATCCGGTCGCGAGTGTATTCGAAAGAATAAGATAGGCAAGCGTCACGAAAAACGCGCCGATAAGAATACCGATAACACCGCCAAGAAATGTAAGAAGCATTGATTCAAGTAAAAATTGCTGGAGGATATCCCCGTTCGTGGCGCCAAGCGCCTTACGAAGCCCAATTTCTTTTGTCCGCTCAACAACCGACACGAGCATAATATTCATAATCCCGATACCGCCGACAACAAGTGAGATAAAAGCAATCGAGGTAAGAAACACAGTCATAATTGAGGTAATGTCCCCAAGAAGCGAGAGCGCGTCTTCTTGCGTCTGCACGGTAAAATCATCCTTATCAGGATCTGTGATGCGATGGTTCTGACGCAGAACAGAGACGATTCTACCCTGAGCAAATTCTGCGGTGTAGGCACTATTCGCCTGCGCTGTTACAAGATTGTAGTAGTCGATGCCAAGTAATTGCTTTTGTGCGACCGAAAGCGGCAAAAGAACCATATTATCCTGATCAACACCCATGGGTCCCAGTCCCTCTTCGTCAAGCACGCCGATAACGCGGATCGATAAGTTTTTGACGCGAATTGTCTTATCAACCGCTGTTTGTGATCCAAATAATGTTTCCGCGAGTTTCGAACCGATAACCGCGACATGATTGAACGAACGGACATCAGTCTCTGTAAACGTTCTGCCCGAGCTAAGCTCTAGGTTTCGGACAATAAAAAATTCGTGTGTCACGCCGCCGAAAGTAACGGTGAGATCATTGTTCTGATAAACAACCTTTGTCTGTCCCCGCACTTCAGGCGCAACCGCGAGAAGCGATTGTTCGCGTCGAAGCGCGTCCGCGTCCCGTTCCGTAAGTGTTTTGATAATAATCCCTTGTGCTGAAGGCGGTGAAGAAAATCGCGAACCCTTTGTCGCTCCCGGAACAATGAAAACAAGATCCGAACCGATCCCCCGCACCTGATCAAGGATAAGACTCTGCGCCGAAGAACCGATCGACATAAGCAAAATCACGGACGCGATACCGATAACAATACCAAGCATTGTGAGAAGCGATCGCACTTTCGCGTGTCGAAGTCCATGAACCGCTGTTTTGAATGAATCTCGAAGAAGCATTAGAAATAGGTTTTGTTATTTGAAAAAATCTTTGCCGCCGTGCCGCCGTTTTTCTATTCTTATGTCAGACTCGACCATACCATCGCGAATCTTAATGAGCCGATCTGCGAACTCCGCGGTATACGTTTCGTGAGTAACGAGAATAATAGTGTGTCCCTCGTCGTTAAGTTTTTGAAGAATCTCCATCACCTGGGCGCCCGAATGCGAATCAAGATTCCCCGTTGGCTCATCCGCGAAAATAATCTGCGGCTTGTTAACAAGCGCCCGCGCGATCGCGACCCGCTGTTTTTGTCCGCCGGAAAGCTTGCCCGCTTCAACTAAAATTTTATCGCTAAGCCCAACGCTCTCGATAGCCGCCTCGACAAGGTGCCGTCGATCCCCAACCGGCATATGCGCGTAGAGCAAAGGCAACTCGACATTCTCATAGACCGAAGCGCGTGAAAGCAAATTAAATGACTGAAAAATAAACCCCATCTCCTTATTTCGCGTGTACGCGAGCTCGTGATCCACGAGTGTCTGCATATCGTTCCCTAAAAATGTATAGATACCCCGTGTCGGTCGATCTAAAAAACTCAAAATATGTAGCAATGTTGATTTACCGGAACCGGAAGGCCCCATAATCGCCACAAACTCGCCGGGCTTAATAGAAAATGAAACATCGCGGAGCGCGTGCGTTACCGTTCCGTCATCCCGATAATCTTTTGAAAGTTTCGAAACCTCGATCATACTAGTTAGTCGTCGGGCGAGCACCAACATTCAAGACTGTATCGCCCTCGGAAACTCCTGAAAGAAGCTGAACCATACCAGTTTGACTGCGGATACCAACCGTAACTGAAGTTTCCACAACTTCGCCATCAACAACCTTTTGCACGAAAACCCCTCGATCATCCTCAAGAAGTGCCGCTTGCGGAACAAATAATATATCCGCTTGTGTAAGTGTTTCAATCGTAAGATTCGCAGTAAGTCCGCTTTTGATGCGCGGATCAGCCGAGGCAAAAGAAATCGTTACGGCAAAATTGACAACGCCATCAATAATTGTCTCCGCCGGATCAACAAAGGAAACAAGTCCGTCAAATGTTTCTGAAGGTAAGGCGTCAAAAGTGATACGCACGGGATTCCCGGGAGAAATACTTACGAAATCCGTCTCAGGAACATTTGTTTCAATCTCAAGCGTTCCTTCCGATATCATCGAAATAACCGAAGACTGCGCGGTTACAACTTCTCCGACTGAAAAATTTTTCTTCGTGACAACACCGGTAAAGGGCGCCCGGAGATACGTGTTCGCAAGTTGGGCCTCAATAAGACGGACGCGTGCTTCAGCTTGGTTAACCTGTGCTTCCTGCGCGCGAAGCGCCTCAAGTGTTGGTCCGGCAAGCTTTAAAGTAAGTTCGTTATCAAGTTTTGAAACAGTAACCTTCTGTGCCGCAAGTGTCTGAATGCGGGTATTAACATTCGACATTGCCGTATTCACATTCGTCCGTGCCGTGCCCACATCAGTCTTGTATGCCTCAATAGTCGCGGTTGAAAGGCCTCCAGAACTATTAAGAGCATCAAGAAGGCGCGCGAGAAGTTCACGCACAAGCGAAAGATGTTGAATCCCGAGAGCGAGATTCGCGTCGATACTCTCTCGAGGAGAGTTTGGCGTAAGCGGTCCGAGCTCCGTACGCCACGCGCTAAGCATTGTTCCGGATTGAGATCGTAAAGACTCTGCGTCAATTTCCGCCTGAGAATTGCCGGTTATAAAAGAAAGTTGGGGAGTTGAAGAATCATCGTTGGTAAAAAGTGCGTCGATATAAAGCGTAACCGCGTCATCCGCTTTCGCGTACGCGTCTTGAAGAACGTCAGGAGCTCCAGCGTAGTAATTAACAAAATCCTGTTCTGCCTTCTGAAATTCGCTTCGCTTTACGTCAATATCCTCAGTTCGTGCCCCAAGTTTTACCTCATCAAGTTTCGCCTGCTGTGCCGCGAGACTTCCCTGCGCTTCCTCAAGCTGAGGATACAATTCGCTCGCGTCAAGCCGCGCGAGCATCTGTCCCGCGACAACATGATCCCCGACACTAACAGGGAGAGCGTTCACGCGTCCGCTCGTCTGAAACGCAAGATTCGCGTCTTCCGCCGGCCGCACCTTGCCAGTAATAATAACCTCTTGAGAAATAACTCCCCGCTCTACGGTAATCGAATCCTGAATCGGTTCGCCGTTACCAGAAACCAGATAACCAATAAGAAGCCCAACTGCGAAAAGCCCGAGAACGATAAAAATAAGATACCTCGTCGAAAAATGGCGTTTATGCATAACGCCCTATCGTACAGCGAAAATAAAAGTCTGTAAATTAACCCTTGCCTTCTGCGGGAATTTCTTCTTGAGGAAAAGGAAGCGACGGAATTTGTTCTTCTTGGTTTGTTGCTGTTCCTGTTGGAGAAACCTCCTTATCCGTACCCGAACCCTTCCACAAGAAGAATCCAAGAACCAAAAGAATAATGACCGCGATAAGAATGTAATAAATTTTTTTCATAGTAATAAATTAAAAATCGAACGACCTTTTAAGGTTGTAAGATATCTTCTGTCCGTCCGTCAATTGAAATCACAACACTAGAAACTGTCGGAAACTGTTTGAGCGTCTCGGTAATCTGCGCGCGGATTGCCGAAACTCGGCACGATCCGCCGATCTGAAATTGAAGCGCCTCGTTAAAGTCAGCGTACGCGACACCTTCTCGAATACTAAGTGACTGAACAAGAACTCCCGAGGGTATACTTGTCCCATATCCGCCCTCTTGTTCCCCTTCTGTCGGTCCTTTAAAAAGTTCTTGAAGCGTCGCCTGACCAATCGCTTCAGTATAAGGAACCGTTCGTGAAACCGGAAAAACTTTCGCACACGTTACCTCAGGATCCAAAACCTCACTCAAAAAGTAAACATTAAAACTCGTCCAATCCTGGAAAGGAACAACTGGAGCGCTTAACGGAAAGAGAAAAATGAGCGCGAGAAACCCAACAATAAAAAATAAAATGTATTTCATAAAAATCTACTTCCAAAATGTAAGAATCGTCGCCATCACGATAGATATCGGTAAGTAGTAACCGACGTTGATAAGATAAAGCGTGAACGGCTTTTTGAGGAAAAGATAATCCCCCGCTGTTGTCGCCGCCGTGAATCCAAGCCACGACCATACCGCGAGTTGAAACGCGCCCATGAAATCGACAATTCCCAAGAGCGAAACAAAATGCGCCATCACGTACGCCGTAAGAAGCGCCGCGATAAACATTCCTATATACGCGCCTGCAACTCCCTTCTTTTCTTCTCCCTCGCCCGTCCGAAGCTTTAGCGAAGGAGGGTCCGCCATTTTCTCGTCCGTAAGTCCGGTTAACTTCATCCACGGCTTCCCAAATAAAATTGGCGAATACCACAAACTCCCAATAACCATTGCTGCAACTCCCAACGCAAGCACCGCCAAATAATTTATATCAACAGTCATAGCGTAAATTTATAATTTATAAACAACATCCTTCCGCTCCACGACAATTGGCCACCCCGCGTGTTTCGCGTAGGTGTAGAGTTTTTGATTCGGATTAAAACAAACAGGATGTTCAACAAGCTTCAAAAGCGGAATATCGCTCTCGGTATCCCCGACTCCATATGAATCTTTCAAAGTCAGCCCCTCTTTCGCAACCGCCCGTTGTAAAACTTTTGCTTTATCCTGCATCAACGTATCGTACATCGCATTTCCGGTAAAAATCTCATTATCATCAGTCTCATACAACCGCCCGTACACTTTATCAAACCCGAATTCTTCGCAAAACGGGTCAAGCACTGTTTTTGGCGATTGCGAAATCGCGAGTAAAAAATAATTCTTCTTTTTCAAATCCTGAATCAAATCCCGTGTGTAGCGATACACACGGCTCTTATGAAACGCGACCACTTTCTGCGCGACCTCAAGAAACTGCCCGTACGGCACACCCTTAATATTGCTGTTAAAAGCCATAATCACCGCCCAGATATAATTTTCGTAGCTATCTTTTCGATTAAGCCAGTCTTTATAAGACTTCTCGTAAAGTTTTCCCACATCAGGCGAAAAAATCCCCTCCTGGATAAGCGCGTCCACAAGCTCAATAAGGAGGCTCGATCGAAACAACGTCCCGTCAATATCAAATACAGCTACCTTCCGCATAGCCCTAGTATACCAAAAAACAAAAAGGAGCGGTCAAAAACCGCTCCTCAAAGCAAAACTAATCCCCTGCAACAAATAAGCTATAAACCACAACGGAAGTAAAAAAATAAAGGACACAAGAGCTACCGCCGTTGCATAACGAAATCCTCGATATGAAATGGTGATGCCTACAATCGCCATAGAAAATGCTGCCGCCACCAATATAGCGAATAGAAAAGAGTTCATATTAAAGATCTCCTTCTCACTGACTAAAAATCAGTGATTGCTCAAGGTAATAAAATCTCGACAACAAAAACAATGCCACGTAGTGGTAGTTTTTGTCAATTCGTTTCAAATAAGCCCCCTATGAAACCTGCGTAGGCACACTCTTCTTCACCGCCGCAAGCGGCGTAAGAAATACCAACCCATACCCAAGCCACAGCGACCACATTCCGAAAATCTGATCATTAAATCGCTTCGTTACAGCAAAATCAAGGATAAGCCCGATAATAATAAACAAAGCGCCATACGTAAGCGCGTTCACCATACTCGAAGCGCCAATCTTTCGTACAAAGAAATATGAAATGCCTCCGCCAATCAAAGCACCGATGACTTGCATAACAACGTTCTCATAAATCTTAAACGCCACAAAAATCGAAATAATCACAAACATCAAAACCCAAAGCGCCAATCCATACAAAACTGCCTTTTTCCAGTTCATAAAATTATTCTGTTAATTGAGACGACCTTTACGACTTTTCCTCTTTCTGAGAAAAGTCCAAAGAGTCCGACAAAATACAAAATCGATCTCCCGCGTTCGGGTCAGTATCCCCGCACAATTTCCCATCAGGAAAGATATGTCCCAAGTGTTCCTCACATTTGGCGCATACAACTTCTGTCCGTTCCATTCCCAAAGAATGATCCGGCTTCATCGCAATCGCGCCGGGTAATGCTTTCCGAAAACTAGGCCATGCCGTGCCAGATTTAAATTTCGCATCCGACGGAAACAAAACATTCCCGCACTTTTTGCACGCATACATCCCACTCTCGAAGAAATCAGTAAATTTTTCCATAGTGATTAAACTCGCAACTCCCTAAAAAATCCTTAATCTCTATTTAGTATACCTTTTCTTCCTCCACTGGTTCGAATAGTCTCTAACCTCAAAAAAACAAAAAGGACTCCCTCTAAAGAGAGTCCTCAAAACTTCTGTCACAGCTTCACAGCGGAAGATACGCCTTCAAGCGATCAAACCCTTGGATAGTCTGAAGCCGCTCAAGAGCCCGCTCCTCAATCTGTCGTATTCGCTCGCGAGTCAAACCAAAATCCTGTCCTATCTCCTCAAGCGTATGACGCGGGGTGCCAAACAACCCAAAGTGCATCACAACAATCTGCGATTCGCGGCCGGGTAACTGCTCGATGAGTTCCTTAAGCTCATCGACAAGCATCTCGTGCTCCGCAAACTCTTGAGGAGAAATCATCCGCTCATCTCTAAGAGCTCCCAGACGATCCGCAAAGTCCTCATCGGATTCTGATCCGAAAATTCTGCCAGCCAAGGTTTCAAACGACGTAACTTCCCTGAGATCAGAAAACCCTTGAAGTTCGTAAACTTTCTCGATCGAGATGCCCATCTCAGCGGCAATCTCGTGCGGAAGTGGCGAACGCCAGAGTTCCTGTGTAAGCATCTGTTGCGTCCGGCTGTACCTCGAGAGCTCCTCAATCATATGAATCGGGATTCGGATCGCCCGTCCGGTATTGCTAAGGGCACGAGTAACCGCCTGCCACACCCACCAGTAGGAATATGTCGAAAATCTATACCCTTGATCAGGATCAAACTTTTCAACCGCGCGAATGAGTCCAAGAACTCCCTCTTGAACAAGATCAATAAATTCGAGATACGAAAAGCGATGAAAAGACCAGGTAGTAGATGTATAAGGGATATAACGTTTCGCTACAAAAATCACAAGCCTCAAATTGCTGCAAATCATCCGCTCCCACGCTTCTCTGTCTCCCTCTTGAGCTCTTCGTACGACCTCTGGTTCTTCTTCAGGAGTAAGAAGAGGAATACGGGAAAAATCGTGCAAACACATCGTCGTGCAATCGAAAAATTCTCTCCTAAGAACTCCCCAACCGTGAGGAGTCTTATGTCGCATAACCCTCCCGGGCAACACCTCGTCTGGCCGAATAAAAAGATCATCGGACTGAGGTTTCCTCATAGAATCCAGAACAATATCGAGAACGCAATGTTGAGCTGTCGTCTCTTGTAACTGTGACATAGAAAAAGAATGTTAAAGGCCAGTAAAAATCTATTGGGAAAAAGAGCAAACAGTATCAATCGTTTATTCATTCGATAGATACCGGAGACTCATATACTACAATAATAGTATCTAGAAGTCAAACAAAAAATTGCAAACTCAAAACAAAAATCGTCTAAAGCGAGATAAGAAATACAATTTAATCTCACTGAATTTTAGCTTTATCAAAAACAAGATTAGCAAGCTCTAGAAATTCTAATCTCGTCAATCCGGATGTATAAAGAGAATACTGATACCGATAATATTGATAAGCGGACCCGGATTCATCGACGAACCAAGCTGACGAATAAATTTCCTTCCCGTTCTCAAATCTTTGAAAAATCCCGATAAAAGAACCATTTTCAAGCTCAACCGTTTCTCCACCCTCAGGATCGCTCAAATTTGCGGTTCCACTCAATACAAATTCTTTTTCACTTTCTCGATATTTGATAAACGTCTGTCCAAGAAAATCACTAGCTTCCTCTGCTCGATGAACTTCTATTTCGTATAATCCATATCCGTTCGGCAAGGTCTGAGGATATATAACAGGTATCTTTACCATTGTTCGGATGTTTTCAAAAACTGCAGTGTATCTATCCGATTCCAAATCCAATTTGATAGACGGATCAAATATTTCGGAATATATCTCACGTCCAACCCCCGATGATTGGTTGTTCCAAGGATCAACATTCGATTTGGTGTTTTCCAATGGCTGAGCCTGAAATTCAAAAAATATGAAATAACTTAAAATAACCACAAAGATAAATACAATGATTAACAACACCTCTCTCTTAGACTTCGAAAGAATCTTCATCTTTAGTTGTTATATTCCTTTTCCTTCCACCAACTTGGATACTCCCTTGTTCACAAGGGCCTATTACTTGTAAACATCTATCTTGACTAATAGCTAGAATCTAAGTAGTCTATTAGTATCACCATGGAAAAGACCCTTATGGGATTTCGTTCCCACCGGGGGCTTTTTCTTTTTAGGATCGCTTTTTCAGTTTATCTTTTTGTGTATCAAGGTAGACAATAGGAATATCAAGCTTTCTCAAGAGATAAGAACACTTATTGCTGGGAGAAATAAGAGATTGAAAAGAATCTCTTTCTCTCAGAAATTTGACGAGTCCAGCATAATCGCCATCGCTTGTAACAAGAGTCGCCTTGCTAAAACGTTTCTCGTAGTAGTCGACAACTGTTTTAAGTACGAGATCGGCATCGCGGTTACCCTTTACTTTTCCCGCCCCGTCGTACGTTACTTCTTTATAGACAAGGACATACCCCATTTCCTGTAAACGCGTATATAAGTCTTTATTACCTGGCACTAAACCGATAAAAAGATAAGTATTTTCAACGCCGTATTTGTCCCTGAGCCACACACGGAATCTCTTATAGTCGAGTAGCCAACCTAGATTCTCAACCCCTTATGAAGGTTGGCGGCATCAATGTACGCAAAGTTCTTTTCTGCAGAAACCATACTAATTCCGCATTATATCTCTTCTCCACCAGCTCGGATACTCCCCTGTCCGAAAACAAAGTAAGTCGTAAATGAGCATCAGTCCGATAATCCACGGCGCGAAAGAAAAAAGCGTATCACTCACTGAATGCGACGTGCTATCAATCCGACAAAAGATAAGTACCGCGAAAACAAAAAGTACAATCGTAACAATCCACCCTTTTAAATTCACAGGATAATAAAACGCGAACCACTTCCAAAACCGTTTAGGTTTGAACCAATAGTTCATACTATTCTACTTTACTTTCATAGTATTCAAAAAGCGCCTTAATACCGGCCAGGTTCTCCTCCCACTCAATAGTTTCGTGAGTTTTAAGTTCTACGGTAATTGCTGGAATACCTATCGAAGCAAGCCATCCCTCGGCATCGCCCGTAACCTCGTACTGGCCGAATGACTCAACTGCTGAATACCCTGACGCGCGCGCGTACTCATTCATAATCATAAGCGTCTCCGGAAGAATACCCTCCTCACACTCCGACGCGTAAACCGCGTTAGCCTGACTATGCCAGAAAATAACGCTAGCCGGATTATTTTCTAAAACAAAATCTCGGATAGCCGCGGCTTCCGGCTCAAAAAATGGCGCCGAGCCGGCGCTTACCGGATTTTCCCGCCACACACCCTCCGACTTCCATTTGCAATCAAAGTTGCGATTAAGATCAACGTCGTGCGCGTTCAATCGCCCAGGCACTGCAGATTTATTAGCCGGCACATGCGCCTCTGTGAAACGGCCTTCCTTACCAACTATTTTATAGAGCCCATCGGGATTGGCGGATGGGATCACAGTAACAGTTAGATTTTGAGAAATAACCTCGGGATGCGCGTCCAAATAATCCATAAACGTATACGCGAGAAGTACGCTATTCCATTCATAACCGCCGTGTATGCCGCCGATAAACGCAAGGTGTTCTTTTCCATTCCCATACGTATACGCTTCTATCTCACGTCCTTCTACAGACAAACCAATGACACTACGTTCTGGACCAAGTCCGGGTTCCACCACCGCTGATTCCGGCGTAACGGAATTCCATAAAACAAAAAGAAGCAGAACGCTACCGAGCGCGACACTAACAAGAAGTACCGTAATAACACGCTTCGTAAAAAATGATCGCATTACTGAGCGTAGTGAAGAAGAAGTGCCTCTATACCTGCCTTATTTTTGCTCCATTCGGTATCTTCGTGCGTAGAAAGAAGAACGCTGATCGCGGGAATCTTTTCTTTGGCAAGCCAATTTGGCATATCGCCGGTAGTTTTATAGAAATCAAAACTTTCGTACGCCGGATAGCCGGATGCTTGCGCGTAAGTATTCGTGATCGTGCGAGTTTCAGGAAGAATGCCAGCGCCGCAACTTGAAGAAAACACCCCACCAGCGGCGCTATACCAAACAACAACCGCGCTTGGCTTACGCGTTACGACATAATCTCGAAATGCTTGACTCTCAGGTTCAGAAAAAGCTTCGTTTCCACCGCTTACAGTCGTGTTCTGCCATGTCCCGGTAGATTGCCAATCACAATCAAAATTACGATTAAGATCTACGTTGTGCGCGTTAAAACGTCCCGATATTTTCTTATCTTGTGAGGACGGCACATCCACTTTAGTAAAACGACCGGCAGTACCAAGAGTCTTATTCTGACCATCCGGATTTAATACTGGTATAACGGTTACTTCAACGTTACTAGGAATAGCACCAGCGTTCGCCTCTAAATAATCCATCAATTCATAAGCAACAAGAGCTGTGTTCCATGAGTACCCGCCGTGAATACCGCCGACAAACAAAATTTCTTTATCACCAGTACCATAGTGATAAGCAGTAATATCCCTTCCTTCAACCGATTTTCCGATAACTACCACGTCCCCCTCGTCTTGCCCTGTATTAACTGCATCCGTCTGCTCATCGCCCGACGGGGTTGTATCAATAACCACGTCCGCCATATCAGACGAGCTCTGGAACAAAAAGTACGCGCCAACACCGACAATAACGACTAAAAGTAAAATTATTGCTTTTTTCATACTCCTTTAGTTTACCACAAAGCCGGGTACAGCGCGTATTACTCAAAAACCTATCATGCTCTTATCCTTAATCTGAATGCCTCTACCTCTAGAGATAGTTTAGTAAATCCAAACTAATAGTTCATAAAGTAATCGATCAAATTATTACTCAATTCGACAATTCACAGCAATCTTGACTCCTACCCGCCAAGCGACTAGCATAATAATATCACCAACGGAAAAGAGTGCCCCCTAAGGTTTCGTCCTTATGGGGTCTTTTCTTTTTTATAGGCTAACTTCCTCTCAAAATCATTCATAAATCTCAAGTACGACCTACAAATCTTGAACTTAAGTAAAGCGGAAAATTTAAACCTGTTTGGCACAATTACAGCTTCGAGCTTTTTTTGTTCTATAAGATATTTAACGAGACAATAAAAATCTCCGTCTCCCGTCACAATAATCGCCCGATCATACTCCGTATATTCCACCATTGTTTGCAAAACAAGCTCGGCATCACAGTTGCCCTTCGTAGAACCATCCTTATATTTTAATGTGGGTTTAAAAATACAAATAAAACCCGCGTCCTGGAGATACGCGTAAAGATCGTTATTACCCTCAATATATCCAATAAATAGGAACGCTTTAGTAACTCCATACTTATCCGTAAGATATGTGCGAAAACGTTTAAAATCTAATTTCCAACCTAATTCACGAATGCTTAAGTTGAGATTCTGACTATCAATAAAAGCGTAATTATTCTGGTTACTAACTTTTTTCTTCATATAAGAATTACTCAGTCGCCATAATAATATCCCCGCATGCTACGCTATTTTCTTGAACAACCTCAAAAATATCATCAATCATCGGCTCAATTGTATAAAATTCCTTGCCGTCTTTCCGTTCAAGATAAATTGCAAGCGAATGTGCCTGACTTACCTGACGAACATTACATTTTCGAATCAGCGTTTGCGCGTCCGCCCACGAAATAAACAATCTGCCCGGCTCCGGCACAAAACGCAGATCGTTTTCACCGAAAATTCGTAAAACCCGAACCGCGACAACGTCGCCATCAATAATTCCTTCAACAACCGCCTGTTTCCCGTGAAAAGCAACATCCGGCGAAACGCTCATCGCAACGCATGGCAAAGAGCCCGTCCCCGAAACACAAACACTCATCTCACTAATTACAAGCTGTTGAGTAATCGCCGGCTTCCCAGGTTCTTCATAAACAAGATACGGCACCCCAAGCTCAAGTCCCGGATTATTAACAGTAATAACGCCCGCTTTCGCGAATGTAATTGTTTCGCCATCAATCGCTTCTTCACCACTTCCGCAACCGAACATCGGCATCGGCGCGCTTGGATTCCCGTGCTTAACCCAATTCCCATCAGAGCAAACCCAACTATCTTCCGAACTCCCCTTAAGAACAAAAAACGCGACAATGATAAGTAACGGAATAATAACTAAAAGAGGTTTCTTCATACCTTCAGTTTAAACCAATGTCCACTAAAAAGTGAAACACTATTGATTTGCTTCCTCCGCCGGATCTACTTCAGAAAGTACGCCATTCTCTACAGCAAGCCATTTCGAAACTCCGATAGACGGTTGCGCGCTCATCGGCTCGTCCGCCGCCCGATCGGCATAATTTACAAACACAACGCCGTTTTCAATCGAAATATTTTGCGGTGCGATTCTATCTCCCAAAAGTACAGCGTTCGTTCCGGTTGCCCCTCCGCTCTCTAAGTTTTGAAGAGCTGTTGCGACATAATAAAATGTTCCGCTCCCGCCTGGATTATAAACAAGAATCAAAGCCGCGTCCTGCGCCCCATCACCATCAAGATCGCCCATCGCCGGCTCTCCAAAAACTGTCGTCTCAATTTTTATCGCCGAACCCGGCTCGCTCTCCTGCTCTGCCCTGCCATTCTCAAGCGTAATCAACTCCCCCTCAATCGAATACGTGGCATTAAGGGGATTAAAAACAACCTTCTGAATTGGCTCTTCAACAACCTCCACCGGCTTTGTGTAGTAGTTGTAGGCAACCCATCCCCCAATAGCCACGGCAAGAAAAATAATGATGATATTTTTTAAATTCATAATTTTTATTATACCACAGCGGGTGGTTCTAATTTGGTAATCTGCCTTATTAATTGTATCCGATAATATTCAAAAACTTTGTTATAAGTTTCTAAATACTCCAACACCTCGGTCTCTGTAATACCATTTTCAAAATCTATATAGTCCAGATCGCGATAATTTGCTTTAATACGATACCAAAAGAAAAAATCAGCAATCATTAGGCGTTCTACTCCAACAAACGATTTCTGCTCGTCTCGATGTTTCTTTGTACGCAAATTCCATTTACGACCAATTTTTACATCGTGCAATTTATAATCCATCAATTTCTTTGCAACTGAATTTATGCAATCGGTTTTCTGCCAATAATCAGAGCGTGCATTTTGTCCCACGTTTATAGCAGGCAACGCGCGTATCTGTGTAAGTTCATAAACACGATTGAGTTCTGCAACAGAAAATACTATAAACCCCATATCTACAAGTGAATAAATTTTCTTCCTTATTCCGGCATGACCTCCTTTTCCAAATCCCTGCACACTCCCATCTAACAAATGTGTCAAAATGCTCTCCAGATAATAAAGTGCGTAATAGCACTTAACTGGAAACCATGGCGCCGCAATAACTGCAAATGCTGAATCTTCTCGTGCTAGTTCAATATCTTTCTTGATACTTTTTAGGGTGACTTTATAGAGTTTTCGAAATCGTGTAATTTCTACGTTTCGCTTTGTAAATATGCCCGTCCGAGATACTGAAAGCGTACTACTGGCAAATAATTTTTCTAAGCATTTGATGTAATTAAGGTGTGTACGAAAAGATGCTTTTGCAAAGTCGAGAGGTGTTGCTCTTATGGACAAAGCCATTTAGATTTATTTCATCTCAAAAACTTCCCACCCTTTCATTGAAAAATCGTAAGAGTATTTTGCACTTCGATTTATTTTCCAGATTTTGTTCGGTTATCTTGCTTACATAGCATCTGACAATTTTCTGCAGTCGTCTTGCCACCCTCGTACCAAGGAGTAATGTGATCTGCCTCCATTTCAGCAATATCGTACTTTTTCTTACAGAACGGACAGATACCATTTTGTCGCTCGTAAGCCTCACGCTTCATTTTGTCGGTAAAGGCGCGGATCGAAAGGTATTTTTCCTGCCTCGTCAAAACATACGGATAAATGCCTGACTTTTTGGTTACATCTTCGTCTTGCATTAATTCTTTGATTTCGGCTTCTAGTTTGCCAGCGTTCAGTCTCTTATCTTTAAACTTGTTATACAGCTCACCCCATTGCACACTATTCATTTCTCGGCGATAATTTGTAAAAGTTTTTCGTGCCCATGCAATCACGTCTTGAAAGTACTGCCACAATTCTTCAGCATTC